>Ga0075122_10001891_pt1 | contig 14342 bp, 8 predicted proteins | sample AntAceMetag02UKB_FD_69790 | JGI IMG/M metagenome (GOLD analysis project Ga0075122, IMG submission 69790) | Saline lake microbial communities from Ace Lake, Antarctica - Antarctic Ace Lake Metagenome 02UKB | ecosystem: Environmental > Aquatic > Non-marine Saline and Alkaline > Saline | place... | reverse complement strand
CTGACAAAATTCTCGATTTCGAGTTTGTTGTTGACTTCATAAATTTCTAATTCATATTTGTCATCTGCGGTGCTAGTTAAGAGTGTTCCTTCTTCTGCATTTTTAGTTCTTGCCATTGATATATACCAACCATTTCTAGTTATTTTTTTGACGTTCAAACTAAAAATAATTATAACACCCGTATGAAAAAAGTGAAAGGGGATATAAGAAAAAGAAATAAGATTGCAAAGAAAGAAACAAGAATTAAATAATTATTTTCATACAAAAAATTGTTATTATTCTACAATACAAATACCCTCTGTTTTATTTACATGCCAATCCAATAAAGCATATTTAACTAAACGTGACTGAAATCACATCAAATATGTAATCTATAGTGTACAATATAATTAAGACTATGGATTTAACACATTTGATATACTCTAATGTGTTAACAAACCCCAAAGATAAGAAAGGAAGAAAAGCATGGTACATTATAGTTTAAAAGATTTAAAAACTGAAATTAATATGAGAGGTATTCAAGCGAAAACGATTGTTAACCATAAACACGCAACCATCAAAAATTTACTGCTTAATGCTGGCGAGTCAATTCCTACACATCATATGCCAGTTAATGTAACCTTCTTCGTATTAGAAGGAACAGGCAAAATTACAATAGGTGAAACAACTTACTCTGTAAAACCACAAGACATTGTTTTATGTCCTATTAACGTTGGTATGTCAGTTCAAGCAGATGATCATTCTCCATTATCATTCCTAAACATTAAAACTCCTGGTATTTAATCTGTCTCAGTTAAAAAACGAGCCTTCTCAAGGTTCGTTTTTTTGATTTATTATATTACAAAAAAGTAATTTATTTTTCTCTTTCTTGATTAAATAGCTCTAATATTTTTATCAAATGCATATGATACAAAAAATACACACTGTTATATTTGCATACCAATTAAAAGAATCATAGAATTTTCCAATATATTAAAGCTCCAACTAAATTATCTTTATTCGGGCGGATCTACCGCCTCCCACATAGCAGTTAATACTATACTATAATTCGGCATTGTTGTTAATCCAGTATCACTATGCCAACCAACAAATGTATAGCCGATTCTTGTTAAATCATTAGGCGCATCAACAGTGTTTAAAATGGTGTTTTCATATATATTAGTAACTTGTAAAACTGTTCCATCATAGTCTTGATATACTAATGGAAAATCTATTGTAGTTGGGTTTGAGTCATTTACATGTATACCAATATCCCTAACTGCAATATCTCCATACAATATGACATTCCTAGCAATATTGTTTGAGTAAATTCCTCCATCTAAATATCCTACAACCCTTGAAATCCATGAAGTAGTACCAATAAAATACTCGACTTGAACATATTCTACTAAACATCCACTAATCTCTGTATTTAAGGCATGGCCTACTATACCACCTGAATAACCTGTTACTCCGGTGCTATAATGAGTTAGTGTACTATATATTATTCCATAGTCTAACTTTGTACCAATATACTCGCAATTTAGAATTTTTCCACCTTCTATTTTACCTGTAATTCCCCCATCATATCCACAGCCATAGACATTTGTGTTTATAACAGATGAATTTTGAATAGTCCCATATGAGTGTCCTGCAATCCCACCTATAACTGAGTTAAATCTACCAAAAATTATTCTAGAATTAGATACGGTAACATTATCAATAGTACCATCGCCTGATAACTGTCCACAAACCACACCAGCGAGTACATATGCATCACCTGCGTGAGAGGCATTTTCTTTATAAGGTAACATAATTTGAGCTTCATCAAAAATAACATTTTTAATGGTGCCCTCATTTATACCTATAAATCCATAATATTCAGCAACTGTTTTCTCTTCAGGTACTATATCTATTATTAGACCGCTAATTGTTTTATTAGCACCATCAAAAACTCCTGTAAATGGAACATCATATGACCCTTTAAAGTTTTTGAGCGTTATGTCATTCTTAAGTTTATAATACTTATCAGGAAATAACATCATTACATATAATCCTGCTTCACTTCTAATCATATATGGATCATTCTCTGTTCCCGATCCTTCATTATCAAAGTAATCAATAGGATTGTATGAATCCAATTTCTTATCTGAAACATCAATATATCCTTCGATATTGGTATCTTCCGAAGCAATTAATCTTGCGATAGGTGAACTGGTTATTTTAAAAAAGAAATGCTCCGTTGTCGCTCCAGTAACTTTATCATAGGAAAACACTTGATAAACATCATAGTTACCAGTCAAAAATACTGAATAATAGAAATCACTACTATAACCATCTAATGGAAACGTCATTGAGACACCTTGAGTGTTTTCTATTGATTGAGCTCTTTCTAAACTAGCTTCAATCTCAAAAGTAGCAGCAAATGTAAATATCCCACTGGTTGCCTCAAATGTGGTTGATAAACTAGTACTTATACCATAGGTTATAGTGCTTGTATCACTATGGCCTGTCTCAATTACAATTTCCGATGCATCTGAAGTCACCCAAGTACTTAGTTGTTCAAGAATTGCTCCTTCAACACTTAATATTCTATAAGCTACCTCTATCGTATCTGTGTCAAAGGCAACATGAACTAATTCACTAGACCCATCAGCTATGATACTATTTATATTTATCGCTCTATCATTGTTTAATGATATTGACTCCCATCTAGCAAATAGTGTAATATCACTTTTCACGATATCATCAGAAGTAAAATGACTGTCGTTAACCGTATTGCCTTTATACCAGCCAGTGAAGGCATAACCCTCTCTTGTTGGTACAGAAAGTACTATTGTTGAACCATATTGTACACCAACAATACCGTTTACAAAGGCCCCTTCATTTGATTCAAATGAAACAGTATATTCATTAATATCATATAGAGCGTATACATTAATATTATTAGTTATATTAGTTAAATCATTTTGTGACCAACCAATAAACGTATGCCCTTCTCTTTCAGGCATAACTGTTGTTTCAGCTTCTTCTCCATAATCCACAATCACTGAATCTAGAAAAATACCATTATAATCGAGAAAACTTACTTGTAGTTTCTGACTCATCACTCCAATATTAAGTTCACTATCATCAGTATATGTAATAATAATTTCACCTAACTCATTCATAGTTGTTGATGCTATACCTATCCCAGGTTCACCTTTTAATTCGACTAAATCAATTAAGTTCTCCCATAGTAGATCACCTACATATTGCCACTGTATATGTTCTTCTGCAACTTGAAATACTACTTCCTTTCCTGCAGCACCATCATTTCCAGTTTGCCCTTGTGGCCCTTTCACAGTATCTAACCATTCTTCATATGTCCCATCGAATGTTTCAGCTTCTAAAGAAAGTTGATAAATATGTCTTAATTGAATAGTTAAATCAGATTCAATCGTAGTTAGTGCTTCTGTTATATCCGCTGGTTCTGTGGTTATCTGTGATGTTATTTCTTCTGTAAACTCTGAAGTTACTTCTTCAGTAGTTGTTGTTATTACTGTAGTTGTAGTACTACCAAAAAAATCACATGATACAAAAAGTCCAAATAATGCAAAAATAAAACTAAACAAAAATAACTTTTTCATAAATATTCTCCTTTTTAAAAAATTCAATAAAAAACTAACTTAAAAAAGTTAGCGTATTTTATGTATTCACTATTTTAAGTAAAGCCAACAAAACAGTAATTCGTAGTTGATTATATTTTATTCTTGTGATTCCGGTTAGTATAGAGAATCCTTCCTTGATTATATATTTGTACTATATCAAATATATATATTTATTATACGCCTGCTTAATTGATTATACAATGATGATAATAAAAAAAAAATTAAAATAACAAAATACACTCTTCAAAAACCATGCCAATCCACAGAGCTTATACAAGCTATAAATTAGGTAACAAGATAGAAGCTGAATTTAATATCTTCTATAATGAGTTTAAGAAACTATTTAATATGAATCCATTTGACTTATTCAAAAGCCATAAAAAAGGATATAGATTGCTCTGCATTGGCTATAGTTTGTAAAGGAATAACCTGAATTGGTTATTCCTTATGTTTTAATTATTATTCAACTCTTAACAATATGCTAAACTGCAACTAATTATTATGTATTTATAATTCTAATGATCACACAGTTTAACTCCTATAAAAGGAAAAATTAATATCTACCTTGCGCAATCATTGCATCAGCAACTTTTGTAAATCCAGCAATATTCGCTCCAGCGATCAAATCATATCCAAATCCATAACGAGCACTCGCTCTTACACAAGAGTTATAGATGTTTTTCATAATAGCACGTAATTTTGAATCTACTTCTTCTGCAGTCCAATGTAAACGCTGTGAGTTTTGACTCATTTCTAAAGCAGAAGTTGCAACACCACCAGCATTGGCAGCTTTACCAGGGCCGATTACTACTCCAGCAGTTTGTAGAATAGCTACTGCTTCGTTAGTCGTAGGCATATTTGACCCTTCAACAACATATTTTACGCCATTTTTAATAATCATTTCAGCATCTTTTGGATGAATTTCATTTTGTGTCGCACATGGCATAATTAAATCCACTTTCCTATCCCATGGTTTTTTACCTTCGAAGAATTCTACTCCAAATCTGTCAGCGTAATCTTTGATTTTACCATTAGTGTTAGCTCGCATTTCTAACATAAAGTCTATTTTTTCTTGAGTTGCGATACCGTCGGGGTCATAGATATATCCCTCTGGCCCACTTAATGTTACTACTTTTCCACCTAGATCTTTAACTTTTTTACAAACACCCCAAGCTACATTACCAAATCCTGATACTGCAACTGTTTTGTTTTTGAAATCTAAGTCATCATTTTTTAAAACTTCTTGTGCAAAGTATGTTGCACCATAACCTGTAGCTTCAGGTCTAATTAGTGATCCACCGTAATCTAAACCTTTACCGGTTAACACACCATTTTCGAATGCCCCAAGAATTCTTCTATATTGTCCAAATAGGTATCCGATTTCACGTCCACCTACACCAATGTCTCCAGCAGGCACATCAACGTTAGGGCCTATATGTCTATATAATTCAGTCATAAAACTAACACAGAATCTTCTTATTTCTTCATCAGATTTTCCAAGAGGATTAAAGTCAGATCCACCTTTACCTCCACCAATAGGTAATCCAGTTAAACTGTTTTTAAAAATTTGTTCAAACCCTAAAAATTTGATTAATCCTAAATATACAGATGGATGAAAACGAAGTCCACCTTTGTAAGGACCAATCGCTCCATTAAACTGGACTCGAAATCCTCTATTAACCTGTGTAGCTCCCTCATCATCTACCCAAGGCACTCTAAATTGAATTGCTCTTTCAGGTTCAACGATTCTTTCAAGAATGTTGTGTTCTATATATTCAGAATGTTGTTCTAATACTGGACCAAGTGAATGAAACACTTCTGTTACAGCTTGAATAAATTCTTTTTGATATGCATCTCTTTGATTAACTAACTTTAAAGTGTTTTCAATATATTCTTTCGTTTGACTTGAAACATCTCCATCACCTTCTAACGAAGCTCCTAAACTATCAAATTTATGTACAAATAATCCACTTCTTAATTTAGGTTCAAACCAAGTTGATTTAGCAGGCATAATTAGCCCGCTGTCTGCCACAGCCATGATTTCAGCCATAGACGTTGGATACATTGCAATTCCACAACCATCTAACTCGTCAGTTTTGTCTTTTAATCCTTTTAGCCCTCTGATTCCACCAACAAATGACATTCTAGAAGAAGTTCTCACATTCCTGATGCCTAAAATATCACTTAAAACATACTTTTCCATTATTGCAGCATCTGTTTGATCAACTATACTCTCACGATTGCAGCAATCTTCGTTCAAGGTCATTTTATACCACTTTTTATTAACATACATACCAAATGTAGATTTTTCAGTTGGTTTGTAAGGTGCATTCATTTCCTCGATTGTAAAAAGTTTTCTCATTTTTTCCCAGAAGTGTTCAAGTGTTATTCCACCTAAATCATGGACAACGCGATTATAATCCATAACCTTCAAGTTTGATTCAGGGAAGATAACACTCATAAAGAAGTTAAACTCTTCATCACCAGTATAATTTGGGGTTTCATTTCTTCTCTTGCGAGCTACTTTAACAGCAGATGCAGTTCTATGATGTCCATCTGCAATATACAAACTGTTAATTGATGAAAAACGTTCAGTAATTTCTTGGATTACTTCTTCATCATCTACAACCCATACAATATGACTTATACCATCATCACTAACAAAATCTGATACAGGTTGTTTTTTTGTCAACTCTGTTAAAATTTCATTTAATCTAACGTCATCTCTATAAGACAAGAAAATCGGCTCACTATTCGCATCACAAGCATCAAAATGATTTATTCTGTCTTGTTCGTTTTTTAACAGTGTTAGCTCATGTTTTTTAATTATATTGTTTTCATAATCATCTACAGATGTTACTCCAACAAATCCTGTTTGCTCTCTACCATCCATAATTTGACGATAGATATAGATACTTGGTTTTTCATCTTGTACTAAAATTCCGTCCTCTTCAAATACCTTTAAGCTCCTTCGAGCTTTTTCGTATACTTTTGGTGCATATGGATCAGTTGAAGATGGAAAATCTATTTCTGATCTTACAATATGCAGAAAACTATAAGGGTTTCCTTTAGCCATACTTTTGGCTTCTTTCCTGTCCATTACATCATAAGGTAAAGAAGCAACTTTCTCAACTAGGTCCTTACGCGGACGCAGTGCCTTAAACGGTCTAACAATAGCCATTTGTAAATCCTCCTAAAATATATTATTTAAAATATAACTATTAAAAAATGAATTAAATTCACTTATTCTACTATTTGTTATAGTTGTTTTTGTCTATTAAATTATACTCTTGGTAACTATTGTGTTACCTACTCGTAAAAATTATAACATAAAGAGAAAATCCTATCTATCTAAAATTGTTTTATTTATATTATTGTATGCATATGATATCGCAGATACCCCCTAATATATTCCCATCACAGTCAAAAAGCACCTCAACATAAATTGTCACATAAAAAAACTGTGTTATAAGCACAGTTTTTGTTTGATTTTTAAGTTATCTTGATTAACCTACCACAGTTTGCAAGAAAACATTTTGTAAAATACTCAATGCAACAAACGAAGTCACCATTGAAATGAAAGGTGTTAAAACCCACCCTATACTAATCTTACCTATCTTCGTTAAATCAATATTTCTACCACCTTTTGCTAATCCAATCCCCATAATTGCACCTATAACTGCTTGTGACTGTGATACAGGAACAAGTGGTAACGCTGGTAAATTTCTAGAAGTAAGGAAGTTATATAATCCTTCTGATGAAAATACAAATAGCACAAGTGAAGTAGCTAGTACCACCACAAAAGCATTAATAGGTGAAAGCTTGAATATACTTTTTCCAACTGTCGTCATTACTTTTTTAGAGTATGTAAACACACCCACTGCTATAGCAACACCTCCAAGTAAAAACAGTTGTTGAATTCCTGCAAACGTAACATTACCAATAACAATATCATTAAATGGTGATACCTGTACAAAAACACCCATAACATTTGCAATATTATTTGCGCCTAGACTATAAGCTCCAAACGCTCCAGCAATAATAAGACCCCAACGCGTATATTTATCCATTTTAACAACATGGATTTTTGTGTGCTCTATAATATATTTAACAATCCAATAAATAATAACAGCAAAAATAGCCGCAAGAATTGGTGTGAAAACCCAAGTTTGAATAATATCAACTACAACATCAGTATCCGTCTGTAGACCAGCAAATATATTCCATCCAATTATGGCACCTACAATCGCTTGTGAGGTAGAAACTGGCAATCCTCTTTTAGTCATCATCATGACAGTAAAAGCTGCTGATGCAGAGACTGCAAATGCTCCAGCTATCGCATTAATAGCACCTAACTTTCCAAGTGTATGTGATGTCCCAGAACCTCCTACAACAGCACCTATTATCACAAATATACTACAAATTATAGCCGCTGTTCTAAAACTAACCATCTTAGTACCTACAGCAGTTCCAAAAATATTAGCTGCATCATTAGCTCCAAGCGACCATCCCATAAAGAGGCCTGCTGATAGAAATAAACCAATGATTAGATAATCCATAAGCTATAAACCTCCTTGATTCTAAACAGCATTATATACTCCTTTTAAATCTAAACACGGATAATTTACTTGCTACCTTTTCTGCTATATCCGATAATGCAGCTAATTCGTCTGCAAATCTATCTAGAAGAAGTTTTTCGCTAAGTGTACAATTAATTTGGCCACCAAATATTTTTACTTTAACATTGTGTAGTAAAGTATCTACTTCAGATTCATAGAGATTTGTTTTTGTAATATAATCCTCAACAGTCCTAAATTCAGTCAAATAAAGTCTAACTCCCTTAATAAGAGTTTCGACTGCTTTGTTTGATTTCTTAGCAATATGACCAAAATCATCAATTAATAATGGATCAACATTTGGTTTTATAACTTGAAGATCTAAAAGAACTTCTTTTGAAATATCATTAATATCATCCATAGAATCCATTAGTTCTAACATATCTGCACTTAAATCAGGAATAAGATTATATCTAAAAAGAACATATTTTATATTCACTAAGTGTTCATCAGCTTCTTTCTCTTGTTCAGTAATTAATTTAACACGCTCGTTAAACTGCTCAATTTCGCCACGAAGGTATGATTTAACTCCTTCTAAAAAAGTATTTGAACCTTTTTGTAGGCTGTTTAGGTATAAATCTATCTCCATTTCTAACTCTTTATTACGATCCTTAAAAATTTTCATATATATCTCCTACTCTAAAATATTATTTTTTCTTAATGTCGCTTTATCTAATTTTTCTTTTAAAAATTATTATTAACTTAGGTAATCAACTATTATAACAGAAGATGTAAGCATTTTCAAATGTTTCTTTTAGCATTCTTTATAAATAAAGAAGGCTTGATACTGATGTATCAAACCAAAACTTTTATATGGTGGAGCTGAGGGTCCCCGAAGTTTATCCGTACGCGGGGGATTCTGGTGGAAGGTATCTCCACCACGATTAACACCTCTAAACCACTAAAATATATAAACTTATTCCTTATGATATGACTCGTTGTAACACTTTTTACTTGCAACTTATTATCGTAAGCGTATGATTATTTCAGTAGCCACTGTTTAATAACCATACCAACCCAAATCAGCTAATTCCTCTTAAAGCAAACTTTCATCGGATAGATTAGACGGGTTTAGACTATACTGATTTTGTATACATTGCCTCGTTTGAAGAGAATGCTTATTGCAAACCATCCCCTCAGTTCTGCTTGGAAGTGTTTATACGATCCATAAAACCCCTGAGGAATGTATGATGGTTGGCAACGATGTCGATGAAGATTTAATTGCTAGTACTTTGGAAATCGAAACATATCGAATGACGAATTGTTTGATTAATTCCAAAAATCTAAACTTAAAAATCAAAGAGCAAAAAAGTTAACTTTCTTGGTACAGACACAAATCATATTTATCAATTATTTTTACTTGTATAATGATATTTTTACATCACATATTTAAATTCATATGATACAATGATAGATAGGAGACTATAAAATGGGTAGAAATGTATTAAAAAATAAAAATTATCTATTATTATTCCTAGGAAGTGTTGTTTCTAATCTGGGGACTCATGTATATAATTTCGCAATCAGTTTTTATATATATGAAATAGCGAGCCCAACTATCGCTGGGATATATTTAGCAACGAGTGGATTAGTATACTTTATCATATCACCATTTGCTGGAGCAATTGTTGATAGACTTGATAAGGTAAAAGTCGTCTGGTTGACAGATTTTATTCGAGGCTCTTCAGTTGTGATTGCTGGATTTGTTATTTTTTCTGGAGTAGGTCTAACATTAACATTGATTATCTTATTTTTAACAAGTGTGATATTAGGAATTAATGGGGCATTATTCAATCCAGCAGCCTCTAGCTTACCACCTCATATTTTAGAAGAAAATCAGTTGCAGCAATCTAGTTCATTAACACAAGGTATGTTTGCATTATACATGATACTTGGTTCTGTAATTGGTGGCGCTATCTATTCTTTTTTAAATATCGAGTGGATATTTATTATCAATGGAGTTAGTTTTATTTTGTCAGGATTTAGTGAAATGTTTATACAGTTAAGAACTCAACTTGGAAAAACCAAGATATCACCACTTAGTATACTAGTTGATATCAAAGAAGGATTCTTCTATTTACTTAAGTTGAAATCAATATTGATGCTAGTAGTCGTAGCATCCTTGCTAAACTTTTTTACAACTCCAGTCATTGTAAATGGATTGCCTTATTTATTTGCGGTCGAATTAGAAGCAGAACCAATATACTTATCCATACTTACTTCTTTTTATCCAATTGGCATCATTATTACAAGCGTTGTCCTTGGTTCTGTTGCTCAAAAGAAGCGAGTTAGTCCAATCATTATTAAAGGACTATATGGCATGGCTGTATTCTTTTTTGTTTTCGTAATAGGAACTCATCTTATAGTAGGAGAACAAATCCCATTTTGGAGTTATATGGTTATTGGATCTGTTACGTTCTTAATTGTTGGGATATTTAATGGTATGATTAACATTCCATTTAATGTAGCTGTACTGAAAACAGTTGATAAAGTAATGTTAGGTCGAGTATCAAGTGTAAACAATACCATATCAATGGGGTTAACTCCAATTGCAATTGGACTTGCTGGTGTTGTTATAGAGTACTTTGGTATATTGGTTATATTCTATATTGCGGCGGCTTCAATCTTTGTTACTGCATTACTAGCATCCACAAATAAATATATAAAAGAATTATAAGGACAATACATCATTTTGTCCTTTTTTATTTGTAAACATAAACTTTTTTTCTCTAAAAAAAGCCCAATTGGGCTTTTTCATTATGATAGTTTATATTAGTTATAATACTTGGCCTGTGCTTGCCACATTTGATAGTATATTCCATTATTCTTTAGAAGTTCAGCATGTGTTCCCATCTCGTTTATACTTCCATTTTCGAGAACAACGACCCTATCACAGAACTTTGTACTACTCATTCTGTGTGAAATAAAGATAGACATTTTATTCTCAATTAATTTATTAAATTTTTCGTATATCTCTGCTTCACTTTTCGGATCAAGAGCAGCTGTTGGTTCATCCAAAATTACGATAGGAGAATCTTTATATAAAGCCCTTGAGATTGCGATTTTTTGTGCTTCACCACCAGATATTTCAATTCCAGCTTTTGTATTTCTTTGATATATAATTGTATCAATCCCATTTTCCATTGAATGAATTCTCGATTCAATTCCGGCTTGTTTTGTAGCAAGTATCACTTTATCAACATCACCTTCAAAACTAGACATGATGTTTTCTTTTATACTATAACTAAACAACTTAAAATCCTGAAATACAACACTAAACATGTTGTTAAGATAATCTTTTGAGTACTGATGTAAGGGTATATTGTTGATTAAAATTTCACCACTTGATGGCTCATATAATCTACAAAGAAGCTTTATAAGTGTTGTTTTACCTGCTCCATTTTTACCAACCAATGCAATTTTTTCACCTGGAATTACAATTAGATTTACATCTTTTAAAGTCGGTTCTTTTTGATTAGGATATGTGAAGCAAACGTTCTTAAATTCTATAGTGAAGTCTTGTAGAAGATTTTCTTCCACTTCTCCATATTTCTTTTTTGGTTCAATATTTAGGAAATCAAAATAATGTTCTAAATAGGTATTATAGAGGTTTATACTACTATAGCAAGCAATTATATTTGTTATTCCTCTTGATATTAAAGTGATAGCCCCTACGTAAACTACAACGTTACCAACTGTAATCAATTCATAATATGCTTTAACACCAACATATAAGTAAGCTACAAGAGCTAGTATTTTATTCCCTAATACAACAAGTGAATTCGTTAGAGATACGAAAATTGTATAGCTTTTCCAAGTTTTTTCAACAAGAAGTCTGCTTTCTTTGATTTCGTCTTGTATCATTCCTTGCATATTGTAAAGTCTTATATCTTTTCCATATTTATAGTTACTACATACTTCATGGAAATATCTTGATTTTCTATTGCTTTCTATATTTCCTAACATTGCATCATAGGACTTTTTATTATTACTTGCTTTAACTTTCATTGATATAATTGTTGGAAGTATCAAAGTAACTAAAATGAGTATAAATGACAATGGGTGGTTTATAATTTTAACAATCAACAGATTATAATCAGTTTCTCTAATAAAAAACAAACTAATTAATAGTATAAAACCATATATTAGAGAAAGACTACTTGATAGCACTCCTTCTAAAGCATAATCAGTGAAAGACTGTAGACCACCATTTGAATTTGATCCTTCACGAGCTTTTTGAATCAATTGCATAACCTCATTATTTTCTACTTGTTCATAATCTAATTCAAAAGTCTTCATTGCTATTTTACGATCCAATGTAAACTCAAGTTCATTTGCGTATGCTCTATTCAGATGCAAAGATACTTTATACAACACTCCAAATAATAGATTGAGTAGTATCATCAAGTAAACATACTGCATAATCTCATTTTTGGCTTGTCCCAAGATTATTGCATCAATAATCTTATACGAGAAAAATATAGATATATATGGTATTACTGAACGACTACTTGCTCTTACAAGGAAAGAGAACATGTACTTCTTAGATATGCTATTAATGAGTTTTAGGACTTTAATTGACTTTGAAATATTACTTTTCAAGGTTATTTTTTTCATTATGATTCTCCTTATAGTATATTGCCTGGATATCAAAGGTTTCCTTGTACTTTTTATCCAATTTGATTAATTCATCATGTGATCCACTTTCAATTATCTTACCTTGTTCTAAAAGGAATACTCTATCACAGAACTTAGTTGATGCTAATCGATGCGATATAAATAATGAAGTACTATTTTCAGTGAACTTATCATAAAGCAAATATAATCTTTCTTCTGCTAGTGGATCTAGAGCTGCTGTTGGTTCATCTAAAATTAATAATGGTGCATTTTTATATATAGCTCTTGCAAGCATTAGTTTTTGAGTTTCTCCACCACTTAATCTTATACCTGTTAAATCAAACATTTGAGTTAAGTATGTATTTTCTTTGTGTTCAAGACTCAATACTTTTTCTTTTAATCCTGACTTTTCTAACGCGTCATATAAACGTTCTTTATCAACGTCATTACTTCTTTGACAAGTAATAATATTTTCAATTGTTAATGCTAGAGGTTCTGAATCTTGGAACACAACACTAAATAAACTAATATAGTCATAAATATTGAATGAATGTATGTCATAACCATTGATTAGTATTTTCCCTTCATCAGCTTTATATAATCCTGTTAGCAGTTTAATTATTGTAGTTTTTCCTGCTCCATTATCTCCAACTAAAGCTACTTTTTCTCCTGGTTTCATGCTGAAAGAAAGATGTTCAATCGTAGGATTTTGTGCATCAGGATATGTGAATGTGACATTATTAAACTCAATTGAACATGGAATGTTTAGATTACTTATATCTCTTCCTTCATCATGATTAAGTTGATTTTCTGTATCTAAACATTGACGAAATTCGTTAACTGCTATCGTTGAACTTCTTAAGTTATTTGAAGCTTCAACAAATCCATTGAGCCAAAGTGTAAATCCAGCTACAATTCCAGTTAAGAAAGTGAATGTAGTGAGATCGATATCACCATTTAGTACAAATGATATGAGTAACGAAAATACAATAAAATCTCTAATTAATAAAAATATTGAGTTTGAGACATTTGCGAGGATATATCTTTTCTCGATTTTTTTTGCGATAATTACTCTCTCTTTCGTTATAGCTATTAAAATATTATTGAACCAATCCTTTAGTTTATACAATCTAATGTCTTTTCCATAATTCGAGTTGGTTACATCTTCGGTTAGATAATATTTTTGCTGATCATGATTGTTAATATCATCACGTCTTGATTCCATATAAGTATTTGCCCTTTTAGTTAGAGTAAAATTAATCACTGTCATTGCAAAGAGAACAACTAATACTATTGGTACATAAAAAGCGACTAATCCACCATAGAAAATCATACCAGTAACATTGATTACTAGTAATGGTACATTCCTGAGCATTAACTCAATACCAAAAATATTACTTCCAACTGCTGCAAAAGCTTTAGAGATAAGTTTTCTTTTTGATTTTGGTTCTATATTTTGATAATCTGTACTCAGTTGATG
>Ga0075122_10001890_pt1 | contig 14354 bp, 18 predicted proteins | sample AntAceMetag02UKB_FD_69790 | JGI IMG/M metagenome (GOLD analysis project Ga0075122, IMG submission 69790) | Saline lake microbial communities from Ace Lake, Antarctica - Antarctic Ace Lake Metagenome 02UKB | ecosystem: Environmental > Aquatic > Non-marine Saline and Alkaline > Saline | place... | reverse complement strand
ACAGTGTGAACTACTTTTCTTAAAACTTTTCTAAACTAGTTTGATCTTCTAACTTCTTAGCCTTTACTCGTTTCATCATCTCATCATCTTTTTCAAGAATCTGTTGGATCTCTTCAGCACGTTGAATTACTTCATAAGGCAGACCGGCTAACTTCGCTACGTGCACACCAAAACTTTGATCTGTACCGCCCTGCATTAGTTTATACAAAAATACTATTTCTCCACGCGATTCCTTTGCTGCCAGATAATAATTTCTAATCTTAGCAAACTTTTCTTCCAATTTATTCATGACATGGTAATGGGTAGAAAATAAAGTCTTAGCGCGAATTTGATTATAAATATGTTCGGCTACACTCCAAGCGATACTAACACCATCAAAGGTTGAAGTGCCTCGACCAATTTCATCTAGAATGATCAAACTGTTCTCTGTAGCATTATTTAAAATGGATGCAGTTTCATTCATCTCTACCATAAAAGTTGACTGACCAGAAGATAAATCATCACTCGCACCTACTCTAGTAAAAATTCTATCTGTAATTCCTAAAACAGCTTCATCAGCAGGGACAAAAGAACCAATCTGAGCCATTAATACAATTAAAGCTACTTGTCTCATTAAAGAAGATTTACCACTCATGTTCGCGCCGGTAATGATCATCATCTCCCCGTTTTCTATAATAACATCATTTGCAATATACCGGTCTTCAATTATTTCTAGTACTGCATGTCTGCTGTTTCTTAATTGTACAACTTTCTCATCAACAAATTTTGGCTGACAATAATTATTAACCATCGCTACTTTTGCCAAAGAACAAAGGACATCTAGAACAGATAATTTCAAAGCAGATTCTTGTATCTCTGCAGTTTGAACAGTGATTTGTTTAATCAAATCTTGAAACAGATTATATTCTAGCTCTTGAATTTTTTCTTGTGCCCCTAAAATTTTTTCTTCTTCTAATTTAAGTTCTTCTGTTATATATCGTTCAGAATTAGCGGTAGTTTGTTTACGAATGTAATTTTCTGGAACAAGATGTAAATTCTTTTTGGTAACTTCAATAAAATATCCAAACACTCTAGTATAACTAATTCTTAAAGTAGAAATGCCAGTCTTTTTCTTTTCTCGTTCTTCAATCCCTTGCAAATATTTTTTACTGTTTAATTTAATATCAAACAGTTCTGATAATTCAGGATTATATGTTGCTTTAATAAATCCCCCTTCTCGAATTGTAATTGGAGCCTCATCATTAATTGCTGAGTTAATCAAATTCGCAACTTCTTCCATTCCAGAAATGTTAGCAATCTTATTTAATAAATCTGAATCTAAACCAACAAGTTTTTCTTTGATCTCGGGAATCTGTTGCAAAGAATGTTTTAGTGCAAGTAAATCTCTGGGATTAGCATTACCATAATTAACTCTGCTAATTAATCTTTCCAAATCGTAAACTTCGCTCAACAAAGAAACAATTTCTTCTCGAGCAATAACATTTTTGTTCAGTTCAGCAATAGCATTTAATCGATTCTCAATTGCTTTTTTATTTAAGAGAGGTTCTTTAATCCATTTTTTAATCAATCTAGAACCCATTGAAGTAATTGTTTTATCTAAAACAAATAAAAGTGTTCCCCTTGTGGTTCCATCTTTAAGATTCTTGGTTAATTCTAGGTTTCTCAAAGTAGTAGAATCAAGGACCATTTTATCTCTACTGGAAACGGAAATTTTCTTAAGATGGGATAAAGAATTTTTTTGGGTATCAATCAGATATTTTAATAACGCTCCGGAGACAGACAAATTTAATTTTTTATCTTCTAAGCCGAAAGAATCCAAAGTTGTTAAATTAAAATGTTCTAACAAAACTTCTCTTGCTTTTTCTGCTTTGAAATAATAATCTTCTAAAGAATTAATGTAACAACCATGATCTTTTATTTGGGAAACTAATTCTGCATTAACTTTTAATGATTCTGGAATAACGCACTCACTAGGGTTTAATCTTACAATTTCAGAGATTAATGAATTTACGGAATTAATTTTAGTTGTAGAAAATTCTCCGGTTGACATATCACAGATAGCGATTGCATATTCGTCTCCGAAACTGGTTAGGGCCATAATATAATTGTTTTCAGTTTCTTCTAACATTGAACTATCAATCAAAGTTCCAGGAGTAACAATTCTTACCAAACCTCTTTTAACAAGACCCTTAGCTTTCTTCGGATCTTCTAGTTGTTCAACAATGGCAACTTTATGGCCTTTCTTGACTAATCTTCCCAAGTAAGTTTCTAAAGCGTGATATGGAACACCAGCTAAAGGAGCGCGTTTTTCTCCCTTACCTCTTTGGGTTAAAGTGATTTCTAATTCTTTAGCAGCAGTAACGGCATCCTCATAAAACATTTCAAAGAAATCGCCCATTCTGAGCATAATTAAACAATCTGGATTCTGTTTCTTTATATCTCTGTACTGTCGCATACCAGGGGTTAAGTTATGTTCTTCTACATCTAGGATGCTTTTAGCTTTATTCAGCTCTTTATTGGTTTCTTCTACCACAAACAATTAAGAAAATAAGATTATTTAAAGATTGTTGTAAAAGAGTAGTATTATCAATATCTTAACTCAGTTTGACAATCATAACAGAATTTGTTCTCTCTATTTACTAATAGTCTAGCTTGAGCTTCCATTTCAGAAACAATTAATTTTTGTTGCATAACACAAAGATTTGTACAATGGCTTCCAAGATTCATTTCTGTATTTCTTCTCCCTTGAGATGCTGCACCAAACATATGACCAAATTCATGAATTGCAACATGAGCAAGAGTTTTCGGACCATTAAATCGATTAACAGATAAAATTACGTGTGAACCACCTTTATGATCAGGATTTGCTGCACCAAAGCACCATTTTAAGTTATCATCATAAAGATCTGCTTCTGTTAAAATAAATGATTTTTGACCTTCTAAATTTTGACCAGAATTAAATAATAATTCCTCTAATAAACGTCTTCGATGTACTTGATTACGTTGAGGATTATAAGCTCTACTTTCAAGATTTTTTACTAAATTATATCCTGGAACATCAATCTGTCCAGGGATAGCACTTACAGTAAGATGTTGATATTTTTCAATTTCTTGAAATGATTTAAGAATAGCTTTACCATACTTTGGATCTCTTGTACCATCAAAAAAGTTTATTAGGGTCATTAATTAATATATTTCTTAGCTCTTTTATAAATTTTCCCACATTATCACCATTACAGAGTGGTTCTAATCCAAAACATTTATAAAAATGGCTCTTTTTAGTTAAACTATGGATAGAAGTAATGATGAAGAACAATTAGAAAGAATGTCAGATTTTAGCAAGATGCATCTAGGTGATATTGCGTTAGTGTACATTAAAAATCAGTATCAATCACATCGATTAAACTCTGAAGAAAAATCGTTCTTACTTTCATTATTTGAGGAGAGAATTGATGATGGTGAAAATTTTCTAAGGTCTACATATAAAACTTTATGGCATGATTTTTTCCCTAATGCTCAACCTCAAATTGTTCCTTTTGACAATCAATTATCTTATTTAGGGTTTCTTTACAGAAACACTCCTCGATGTCTCCAAGAAGGATTGGAAGCGATGAAGAAATCTGACAATTATATCAAAAGATATCGTAGAATATTTGATTCAGTTCCTAATAGTGATCGTTTATCAGGCAGTAATTTAGCTAAAATTGGTGCCAATAAAGAAGTTATGTATTCAGGAGATTTAGGAAAAAATGAAGTGATTATGATTGGTGGCAGAAGGAAAACATTAGAACGACTTGTTAATAAAACAATTACTCGAATAGCAAAAACAAAAGAGATGGAGAGAAAAAGTAAACGTGATCCTTCAATTGTTACAAGAAGTAAGAATCCAGAAGTTACAGACATGTTTGGTTTAGAAATTGTAACCATGACACCAGAAGGAGCTAAGAATTTAGCAATAAAAACTTACAAAGCTCTAGCTGATTATAATTTAAGACCTGATTCTAGAACTGAACCGGCAATGGTTCATACTTTAGACGAAAATGGTCAGAAAATTACAATTTATCGTGGTGAACAAGCACCAGGATTCGATGACCACTATAAATATGGTCCTGGAAATGATCATCTTTACCAAATTAATGCTCTTAGAACGGATGGTAAAATAGGAATGATTGAATTAATATTTAGAGATTATTTAAATAAATTATCGGATGACATGAATCATACTAGTTATCGAGCTGGACAAATTAATGCCCAAAAACCAAAATGTTTAGCAGATAAAAGAACTTTAAGAGTACAGAAAAAAAGAGGTCAAGAATTAATAGAACCTTTCCCAAAATTTAAAAGAAGAATCTTTGGTCCAGGAAACTTTTAGAAATAATATTCTAATTTAAAAAAAACAAATTATATAAAAATAAAATAATATTAAAGAAATCCTATCCTTTCTTAAATTCGCCAGACATATCAATTAATTCTACATGACTTAGAATAACACCACGGCAACAATATCTTTCTAAACCTAGAGAATCGATAACTTTCTTTGGATTTTCTCCTTTATCAATCTTCTCTTTGTATTCTTCGTACAAATGTCCAACGGGTTTACCGCATGAAAAGCATCTTATTGGTATAATCATTTTATATTTTGCCTCTATCTGTAAGATTTCTGTCGTTTAGCTCGAGCTTTAGAGTCGTTTGGTTTACAAACTTCTTTTCTTCTAACATCAGCTACTAACAATAATCTATCATAATCATCAAAAACTTTCTTTAACTTTTTATCATACTCAACTAATGCTCTGGCAATAGATAATCTAACTGCATCTGATTGACCATTAATTCCGCCACCATTAACTCTAACGGAAATATTAACTTTCTTAATCAAATCTCCAGATAAAACTAAAGGTTCAGAAATTCTTAATCGGGACATCTCATCACTAAAGTTGGCTAATAATTTACCATTAATTTGAATTTTTCCTTTACCATCTTTAATTGTAGCCCTTGCTACAGATTCTTTTCTTGCTCCTGATGCCTGAATTATTTTAACCATTTTCTTATACCTTTCCGCCTAAAGCTTTACAAACTTCTCCAACAGTAATATATTTTAAAGTTGGTAACTTCTTTGCTGAAGCTTTTTCTAAAACTATAATTTTTTCATTTGCGATAACTTCTGGAATGCCAATGTAACACATAACTCTCTTATATGCTTCTTTTCCCCTAGTAATTTTCCAAGGTAACATCCCTCTGATAGTTCTTCTAACAAATCTGTCTGGTAATCTAGAAAACTTTGCACTTTTTAATGGGTATCCTTTTCTAGCCCTTTTTGTTTTTTCGTTAGCAATAACTTTTTCTTTTTTACCACTAATAATAATTTTTTCACAATTAACAACTTTTATTTCTTCGCCTAATAATAGCTCTTTAGCAATAACTGTAGCCATTCTTCCCAATATTAGTCCTTCGCCGTTATATATTTTCATTTTATCCTAAAATCCTCACTTTCTTACCTTCTGGATTAATTTGTAATAATTCTTTGATTGTCATTGCTTTACCTTTTGCTTCAATAATTTTTTCTTTTGCACCACTTGAAAAGTTTAATGCCGCAATATCAACTTTCTTATTTAAATCGCCAACACTTAAAACTTTACCAGGAACAATAATTGTTTCACCTTCTTTAACACACTTATTAATTTTGTAAAGGTTAACAACTCTTCTTTGTCTACTAGGTTTATTTAAATCTTTAACTATCCTTCTCCAGAACCTACTATCTTTTACTTTAGGTTCAAGTTCTTGCAACAAAAGTTGCATCTGATAATTTGTTGTGCCTCTCATTGTAATTAAATTAACTGCTCCATTTCTTCTATTTTTTCAACTAAGATTTTTGCTGTTTGTGTTAAGATTTCTTTATTATTTAACTGACCCCAAGTTTCTAAACTATAAACAAAGTTATCAGAATCTTCCAAAGTAATATTCTTATCTAAATCAACACATTTTTGGCAAAGATGACAATCGTAAAGGTTTTCTTTAATAACAGCAAGTTTATTGCCTTTTATTTCAAAAACATTTTGTGGACATGAAGTAACAACTGTTTGTGGATCACTTACATTACCAATACTGATTACTGGTTCTTTCTTAAAAAAAGCTGCACCAGGAACCCATTTTGCATGGTCTTTACCTTTTCCTAAAGTAGCAATAATTTGGATGTCAACTTTTTGTTTAGATAATAATTTTGTTAAAGGCATTTTTGGATATACAAAAGTACATTTTGGATCTGAACTTTCTGCTTGTTCAGCATAAACATAGCCTTTCTTACTGCTCTTAAGGCTAATTTTTAATTCACATTGTGCACAGCCTTCTCCTTCACATTTACAATTTTCTTTTAAATTATAGCTTTTAAGGTCTGTTTTAATAGGACATAGGCCAATTCTTAAACCTAACATCTCATCATATAAAGCGGAATTGTTTTCTTTAATCTCTAAATCTTCAGCAGCAAGAGTAGGAACTTCTTCAGCAACTAATCTTCTGATAGTATTTGCAAATACTTCATCGCTGCCTTTAAGTAAGAATATAATTTTATTCTTCTTTTTCTCTTCCTTGATTTTTTCGATTTTTATTGCCATTTTATTAATTATAATTATACTCTTCTTCCTCTTCGACCGCCTTTTGCTCGGCAACCATTATGAGGTTCAGGAGTTACTTCATCAATTTTTCCAATTCTGATTCCAACTCTTGAAAATGTTCTAACTGCAGCTTGTGCACCAGGACCAGGATTTTTAGGACCGTTATGGCCGCCTTTTGCTCGAATTCTAATATACAAGCCTTGGACGCCTTTCTCTTTACAAATCTCAGCAACTTTTCTTGCTGCTGACATTGCTGCGGTAGGTGAACTTTCTAAACGGTCTGCTTTAACCATTTGACCACCACTTGACCGAGCAAGAGTTTCTGTACCAGTAATATCAGTTACAGTAATAATTGTATTGTTATAAGTTGAATAAATGTGAGCAATTCCCCATCTGATATTGGAATAACCATAATTTCTATCTCTGCCGCCATCTCTACTTCTATTATCTCTTGGTCTTCGATTATCTCTTGGATTTGAAGGTTTCATTCTTTTGCAACCTCTTCTTTCTCTTCTTTAGATTCAGCTGTTTTTTTCTCTTCTTTAGATTCAACAGGTTCTTCAGTAGTAGGAGTTTCTTCAACTTTTTTTTCTTTTTTATCTTTAGTTTCTTTTACTTCTTTAGTTGAAGCATCTTTATCTTCTGTTTTTTCTTCTTTTTTATCTTTATCTTCCTTTTTTGGTTTAACTGCTTCAGCTTCTTTCTTAATTTCTTCAGCAGGATTAGATCTTTCAGGATGATCTTCATTAAATAAACTTGATTTGCATTTAAACCCTAACTTATTTTCTTCTTCAACTGAAATAATATAAGAGGGAGCAGTGATTTCTTTATCGCCAACAACAATATGTCGATGAGTAATAAATTGTCTTGACTGACCAATTGTTCGTGCTAAACCTTTTCTAAATACAACACTTTGTAATCTTCTTTCAAGAACATCTTTTACTTCTAAACTTAAAACGCCATCCAATTCTGCTCCATGAGAGATTAAACCTAACTTTTGCAGTTTATCCATCATTTGTTTCTTTTCTCTTAAACCCTGAACAGTCTCATCAGCAATTAATTTTTTAGCAATATCTTTATATTTTTTTAAGAATGAATCGAAAATTAATAATTCTCTCCTGTTTTTTAATCCATATTCTTTTCTCAAGATTTTATTTTTATCAATCTCTGTTTTATTCCAAGGATGTACAGGAGTTGAATACTTTTTCTTTAGTTTTTTTGGATCGCCCATTCTTTATTTACCTATTTCTTTTTAGCTGGTGCATTACTTTTCTTCTTTACACCAACAACTTTACCTTTAGACTTTCTGAAGTTTGATCTTGTTTTCTGACCACGGACAGGAAGACCTCTCTGATGTCTCATTCCACGTAAAGTTTTAATTTTCTTTAATCTTTTTAGATCGTTATCTTTGACAAAATTTAATGTACCGGTTAAAACGTGTTTATCGGTTCCAGAATCGTAATCTTTTCTTCGGTTAGCCATCCAAACAGGAATGCCGTTATTTAATGGATCACTAACAACTTTATTTAAAGTTTCAATTTCTTTATCACTCATAGTTCCAGCTTTATCAGTTTTCTTAATATTTGCCAAAGTACAAAGTGCATCGGCTAAATTAATACCTACACCTTTAATATTAGTTAAAGCGAATCTGATTTGTTTTTCACCTGGAACGTCAACATTAGCAATTCTAACTATATGCTTATAATTATCAGGAAGTTTTTGGGCAACTTTTTTCTCAACTGGTCTTTGTCCAGTTTGTCTCTGTACCACTGGTTTCTGTTCAGTTTGTTTTTGTACAGCTGGCTTTTGTTCCTGCTTTTGTTCAATTGGTTTTTTTTGCTCTTCTGCCATTTTATGGTATATTAGTTTTAGAATTCACACGTTAACTTTAGTTTAGTCCTATATGAAAATCGCGTGAACTCGGACTCATTCCGTTAGGAATGACCAGAAACCGTTAAGTTTCTCGTTTGATTATCTATTAATTAAGTGGGTTGTTTATAAAAGTTTCTGTTAAGAAACCTAAAAAATCATTTATGATTTTTGATTGGTTTCTATTTTATATCAGTCATCAGCCAAAAATACGTATCCTAGGCTAAATAAAGCTGCAATCATAAAACTAATTACAAACGGATAAACATTAATGAAAAAGACCAATATTAGAATTGGCATGATAATAACTCTACTAAGATTAAAAATAATCTCTCTTCCCACCAGAAAACGGAAATAACCTCTTTTCTGAGCGAGGTCATAACTTTTTGCTGACCAAGGGATATGAAGAACTTTCTCAGAGATATTTTTGTAAGAGTCAATAACAAAAATCTTTAAGGTACTATCTGCAAACACTCTTCCAACCCAAGCAAAGAAGTAAAGTAAGGTTCCAAATTTTAATAATTTAGTCTTGTTATATTTATCAGTTATTTTTCCGACAAAGTAAAAGACTAATAATGAAATGACCATAGACAACGTTATAATTATTCCCGTTTTTGAAAGAGTTATCAAAATAGTAATTAAAAAGATTGGCCAAATTGTTCTTCCAATAACTGATTCAATAGCATAGCCAGAAAAACTAATTAAAGCACTTTTTTCTTTTTTTGAGAATATGGCTTTCCACAAATCTTTTCTGGTGAATTTCAATGCTTCATAGCCATCTTTTGATAAAAATAAAGGAAACGTTCCAACAATTAATAATACAGACCCAATAATATAAAGTACAGAAAATCCAGAATAAAATGCAATGAAACCACCAATTAACGGAGCTAGGAGATGAACTATAACTGCAAGAGCAGCTAAAAATGAAACTTCTCTCCCTCTATTTTTTCTTTCTGAATGGACAATATAATTTAAGTGATAACCATAATTATACAAAATCATTCTCCAAGATAGTAAAATAGGAAGAATAAAAAACAGCCAATTATAATCTCCAATAACTCTCAATCCAAGGTAATAAATTATCAGAAATGGGGCAGAATAGAGTATTGCATGTTTAACACCAATCTTAGAAACTATTTTTGCTCCAGGATATGAAAAGATAACAAAACTTAATGATACCAAGAAATAAAAAAAGATTATTGAATAAATCGGATAATTAAGTTGATATAAATAAATGGGTACAAAAATGTTAATTAAACTGTCTGCAAAGGTCATAATTGCAGCTGCCCAATAGAAATGATTTAGCTCTTTGTTTTTAAAGAAATGGTGGGAATGATGATGATTAAGTAGAGACATACAGTAGAGGGAAAAAATATAGGGATATAAATGTTACGATAATTTAATTTGAATAATTAAAGAAAAAAATAAAGATTAATTGTTTTTGTAAACGAAGCCAAACACTCTATTAGGGTTGTTAATACCCATTTCTGTTTTAACTCCAAGTTTTCTCGCTTTTGATAAATAATCAGGTCTTGAAACTTCAACAACATATTGACCATCTTGACTAGCTGCTCTTGTACAAAGTACATCAATATTGTAATCGCGAGTAAATATATCTTCAGCCGGTGTAAATCCGCCCATTCCTGAAGTTCCACGATCGTCTACTGAACCTTCAGATGCTACAACTCCTACAAACGCTAGCTTTTCTTCTAACTCATTAAATTTTTCTGTATTTAACAATTCTGCTTTTTCTTCCATTTTCAATTTCCTCCATCTGGTGCTTTGTATACATCAGCAGTCACTTGATATCTTATCCCAGCAACATCATCTTGTCGATCAGCAAGAGTTTCAACAAGATATAATTTTTCACCATTTTCAACTTTATAATCATTAGCTGCTCTACCAATAAATTCTCTTCTGACCCAACTGTGGGACTGCTCCCAAACTACATCATGGCTTTCTAAAGATAAATCTAGTGAAATTGCATCTTTATCTTCTAATTTTCCTACCAATGTTGCATTTTGTGGCAATTGTGTAACAAATACTGGTTCTGTATTTTCATTTTCTGACATTTTATTTCTCTCCGATTATCTATCCTAAACTTTCAACTAAGTCTGCTAATCTCTTTGAAGCCTTGCCGTCAACTGAAAAACTTTTTCTATAATCAGCAAGTGTTTTATTTACTTTTTTATCTGAAGAAGCAACTAAATTTACAACTTCATTAATCCCTTCCCAATCTTGTGTATAAGGAATTGCCCCTAAATTCATTGGTGGAAATGGATTAACCCACTCTTCACCTAAATCAGGAATAATCCCGCCAGTATTTTTGTCAAGAAGACAAGCTTCTGTAAGACAAGTACTTCTTCCTGCTGTAACTGAATGTGCAGCAAGCATTATTTGTTGAGTATTACAAGCATTAGCAGGAACAAATGTAAAACCATGTTTTTCAGCTAGATCTTTAGTATAATTAGTTTCAAACTTTTCTCCAGGATGAGGTTTAACTGCTAGTTTAATTCCTAAATCAGAAGCTGCTTCGAATACTGCTTGAGTAACTTTCATTTCATAATCAAATCCATCTTTTTTTTCTTCTCTTGATCTAGGAACACGAGCCATATAATCACAATCAGGATGCAAATTCTGGGTGAAATGTAGATAAGCTTTATCATCTGGATTTAAAGAAATTGAATTTAACAATTCTGCTTTTTGTTTATCAGTAAATTCTTCTTTTAATTGTGCATAATGATCAAATCCAGCCCAGCCGATAACTCTCCCTTTTTCAATTAATTCTTCAGCTAATTCTGAGGAATATTCTTCTTTAATGGTATTAAAACAATTCTCATCCATTAAAGTTAACAAGGTAGGAAAATCTTTAGAACAGTTGCCTAATCTTTCTTGGTAATTAGAATTTTGATCTTGTACTGCAATAACCGGAATTCCTAAAGAATTAGATGCTCTAACAAAATCTCCATCAGGAGAGTTATACCCAGACATACCAACAATAACTACATCATGTCCTTCTACTAAATTTTTATAATCTCCTTCTTGTGGAGAAATCTGTTGATAGTCTAATCCAGAAAAACCAGCAGCTTCAGTTTCATTTCCAGTGGCATAAATTGTTGTTTGATGGCCTCGAGACTGTAATTCTCTAACAACTGGAGCCAATACATTTGATGGGCCTCTCATCTTTGATGTAGTTAGTATTTTCATTTTTTGATATGTTAAATTTAACAACCCATTATCTCTCTTCCATAAAATTCTTGTTCACTCATTCGATAACAAGTGCCATCTTCGTGTTGACATACACTTCCACGTAAATAATGCTTTTCTTCCGTTGAAAAAGGATTTCCATTTTGTTGTTCTAAATAATCAATATTCTGTTCAATAGTTTTCATAGTTAAAGGAACAGGTTTAATTTTTTCATCAATTGTCATTTTAAAATACCCCCAATATAGTAATTTTAATATATATCTTAAAGAATTATTTATAAATCTTGTGTATCAAGTACTACTAGTTAGGAGTTTCGGGTTTCTGTTCTTCTTTATTCTCATTTTCCACTTTATTTTTTTTATTATCTTCATTTATTTCATCTACTTTATTTTTCTTATCTACTTTACTTTCTTTTTTCCCTTTACTCTCTTTACTATCATCATCTTTCTTACTCTTTTTATTATCTTCTCGGTCGCGTAACCATCGCTTCCATCTCAGAATAGTATAATTAGTAGGGTTCTTTAATCTGCCACAAAGTGCGTCTGAATGGCACACACCAAGATCTTTATAATAAGCTTCATTACTACAATTAGGAGGAAGTTTAGCACCAGCAACAAAAGTTTTCATTTGCGTTATAATATAATTGTCACGTAAGGGATTAGAATTTTTTTCTCGGTTCCATTTCAACAAATATAATTCAATCTCTTTTTTCTCCCAACCAATTTTCCCTAAAAAATTTGATAAAATGAAGATTGCTCGTTTCTTACCATCAATTAACCCGTTTGTTAAAATTTGTTTAATACATGGTGGAAAGAAATCTTCTTGAATTGGACTTTCAATTCTTACTTCTTCAAATTTCATCTCCCGACCATAATCTCGCTCTTCTTCAATCTTAACTTCAAAATCGAGAGCATTCAATAATAATCTTCTTCCACTTTCTCCAGAAATATTTCTGTCCATAAATGTTATTGCAGAAATAGTTATTGTATTAGGATGAGCCATCTCTTTCTCGAACTGCATAACTTTATCTGGATCTATTGGTAATGAAACCAAGCCAGACTTTTCGTGCAATGAATAGGGCATTCTGAATAAATGACGTGATGAAATTAAAATCGTATCAACTTCTATAATAGATAGTGGATCAAAGATTGAATTGTATTCATTAGAACCGCAGGGACATAAAGATTTAGTGTGTTCCATCTTGTTCATCAGAATATTACATTTTTCACATTTAAGAAATTCATGGTCACCAACTATTTTCTGGTCACATCTTGGACAAATAAATTCAATGATTTCTTTTTTAGCTTCTTTGATTTCCTTTTTACATTTTGTACAGATATTAATTAAAAATTTTTGTTCGCCAAACTTTTCTTTCAGTTCAGATAAAGTAAAAGCATAATCATTATCAAAAAATATTTTATTATCTTTAACTTGAACATAACGAGTAGTGATAATGTTTAACAAATACTGAGCAATTTTCTTTGGCCCTTCAGGAAAGATATCTTTAGTTTTCTTATCAGCAACTTCTTTTGGAAACACTTCAAACGGAACTCCGATGTGAAACCCTTTATTCCCTGAAAATTTACAGGATATTTCTTTAATACCATTATCTTTAAGTGCTTTGATAAAGAGATGAGTTGTTAACTTAGATATTTCCCAGTCTGGACAATCGATATCTAAAACTAAATCCCAACCTATTCTCATTTCATCTAATTCCTTTCTGCTCATATTACTGCTAATTGACAAAGGATTATCCCAGAGTTCCTCGCTACCATGAAAAGATGTTACGCCTTTCAGAGCTAGCTCTAATACTTCTTGAGGATACATGATCATATCTGGACGTTTACCAAAACCATCGCCGTATCGCACGCCAATCTCTTTATTGAGAGCATGTTCTACCATTGCCTGCTGAATATCTTTTCTTTTATAGAATCTAATACAAACCCCTTTGTCTACCATTATAATGCTTGAGAGGGCGGTACTTTAAATTATTTTTGTTCTTCGAGAATGTTTACCAGGTCAGATACTTTTCCAATTAAGTAATCTGGATTACTTTCTTTTAATTTATGAGTTGGATAAAAACCATCTGTTAATGCCACAGTAACCATTCCAAATTCTTTACCAATGCCAACATCTTCAGGAGCATCTCCAATGATTAAAGCATTGCTTGGGTCTTGTCCAGTTTCTGACAAATATCTCTCAAAACGATGAACTTTATTGTTTCCTAAACTAGTTTCAACACAATCATCATGTGCCAGAATGGTTTTAAAATATTCAGATAAATTTCGTTTATCAAATTGTCTTTGAATCTCAGATGAAACATGGTTACTTAGAACTAAAGAATCAATCTTGTGGGTATTGTTATACTTTAAAACTTCTCTGACTCCTTTTCTGGTCCTACATTTATCTGCCCTTGCTTCATAATATTGATGAAAAGTCTTTGCGAAAGCAGGATTGTTTAGCAATTTTGGATCACATCCTTGATCAACTAAAAAATCTGTGATTGGGAAATAGATTCTTTTAATGAATTCTTTTCTTGTTAACGGATTTCCACCAAATGTTTCGATTTGATGGTTGCATGCTTCAACAGTCAATTCTGTATCAGCTAAGACAGTTCCATTCCAATCCCATACAACTAGATTAATCATATTTTATTCAGAAATGAGGTAG
>Ga0075122_10001888_pt1 | contig 14362 bp, 14 predicted proteins | sample AntAceMetag02UKB_FD_69790 | JGI IMG/M metagenome (GOLD analysis project Ga0075122, IMG submission 69790) | Saline lake microbial communities from Ace Lake, Antarctica - Antarctic Ace Lake Metagenome 02UKB | ecosystem: Environmental > Aquatic > Non-marine Saline and Alkaline > Saline | place... | reverse complement strand
TCACTATTTTTCCAGACATCTTTAACTCTTATTTTAACGAGAGCATTCTTAAGCGTGCTCAAAAAAATAAAATAATCAAAATAAAAACTCACAACTTGAGAGAATGGACAAAAGATAAACACAAAACAGTTGATGACACTCCATATGGCGGTGGCGCTGGTATGATAATGAAAATTGATATACTTTTTAAGGCTCTCTCGAGTATAAAAAACAAATTATCAAAAAATAAAAAAACAAAAGTTATTCTACTATCCGCTAAAGGTAAAACATGGAATCAGCAAATGGCAAAAAAATATTCAAAACTAGACAATGTCCTTTTAATCTGCGGACGCTATGAAGGAGTTGATGAAAGAATTAAAAAATTTATTGATGATGAAATATCTATCGGCGACTATGTCTTGACTGGCGGAGAAATACCAGCCATGACAATCGTTGATTCAATCACTCGCCTCTTACCAAATGTTTTGGGTAATAAAGAAAGTTCAATTAATGAATCACACTCTGTGCCTGGAGTATTAGAGTATCCGCAATACACCCGTCCAGAAATATTTGAGGCAAATAATAAAAAATATCGTGTCCCGCCAGTCCTTCTTTCTGGTAATCATAAAAAAATTAGGGAGTGGCGAAGTGAAAAATCAAAAAAGAAAAGCTAATCCCCTGTTTGCCAACCACTTCAATCCATTGTTATAATGTAAATATAGGCATTTTACTTCTCGACATAAGACTTTCTGCCTAGAAAAAATTAACATTATTTTACCCAATTTTAAACCCTCCAAAAGCGAGCAGGCAGATATAACTTGTTAGACAAAATTATTGAATTATCAATTATTAATATAAATATTATGGATATATTAAAACCCAATAAATCAACAAAAGAAGAAATTAAAAAAATTTTAATTAAACATTGTTCACAAACAGAAAGAGAGCTTGTAATTTGGGGTCCTAAAAAAGACAAGAATGCTGATTGTTACTTTCTCGCTTTAGCGGGTACTGCACCCAAGGGTTATGGAATATATGTGCGATCTGCAAAAAATAAAATTAAAAATAATAGTAAAAATTTTTTTAAAGAAATTTATTTAGTTTGTCCAAGAGAAAATGTTAAACTTTTTTAATTAATAAAATTACATCAGCTCACACGCGATATCCAAAATCAAAACTTCAGATGACACGCAAATGTTGTCGGAAATAAATTTTTTTTAATCAACTATGATTACACAAATTTTAATCATTCTGCCTTTTTTCTTATTATTAGGATTAGCAATTCTAAATGTAAGAAGGATAATCAATACAAAACGAGAATTTAGAGCACTAATGTACAATAGTCAGATTATACAATTTATTTTGAGCACATCCATGATCCTTCTTGTATTATTATCAATATATGTTCTATTCTTTTTCAGTTGGCAATTATTTGTATTAATGTCTCTTGCTGGTTTAATTATGAAAAATAAAATCATCGTACCACTTACTGAAAACGCTTTAGGAGCTATACTTGATAAAAAGAAAAAATAAAGGAATTACCAAAGATGACTAAACTTAAAATTGATAGTAAAATATCAAAGTGGTTAGGTATAATGCTTATTGTGTTTGGTTTATTATTTAATAAATGGTTCGTTGGGTTTATGTTTGCACCCAGTGGAGTAATCCAAACCAATATTTACGTTTATTTAATTGTCCTATTTCAAGCTGCAGCAATTATTTTTGGCTTGTTTATGGTAATAAAACGACCATCTTTTAACATAAATTTTAACATGAAAATTAATAAGAAAAAATTTATTTTTTACATTCTGTTTATTTCTATTTCACTTTTATTTATTTTTAGCATGCTTGAATTAGGTACAAGATTTTTAAATTTGGCTCCACTACTTCCGAAATCAGGAATATATGTTCCAGATGAATATTTGCCATACAAGATGTTACCAAACTATTCGGCGAACATCAGTAGTAGAACTGATGAGTTTGAGTTTGAATATAAAACAAATAGTTTGGGGTTTAGAGATTCTGAACATTCTTTGGAAAAACCAAAAAACGTTTTTCGTATAATCGGCGTAGGAGATAGTTTTACACAAGGTTCTGGCGCTTCTTTTGAAGAAGGTTATCTATGTAGGCTTGAAACAATGCTTAATTCTAGAGATAGCATTCATCCAAAAATAGAAGTAATAAATATGGGAATGTCTAGGTTTTTTCCAGAACCAGAGAGACTTGTATTACAGTATTATGGGTGTAAATATAAACCAGATCTAATACTTGTAGGTTTTCTTCCAAATGATGTCATAGATACTTATGTGGGAATAGATGCAATTGGAGTGAAAAACAATTTTCTTAAAACTAAACAAGCTATTGAAACGGGAAAAATTGGGACCTGGCTTTATCTTCATTCGCATCTATGTCGCGTCATTCTAACAAAATATGTATCTTACCAGAAAAATAAAGAAAAACCTCATCCTCATTCGTCGGAAATTTATAAGTCAAATGGTTCTTATGAAAAAGATTGGAGAAAAATTGAAGAAGAATATAGTAAAATGGTTGAATTGGCAAACAATAGCAATTCTGAAATTATATTTATTCATATCCCACAAGGTAACCTATTTGATAAATCAACGTCTTATCCAGCTTTAAGATTGTCAAATTGGTGCGCACAAAAGGGAATTCCCTTTATTGACACTCTTCCAGCATTAAAGAAAAATACTGAGAAAGGTAAAATTCTTTATTGGGAAAAAGACGGACATTGCAATAGTGAAGGATATAAAGTGATTGCAGAAGTTATTTTTTCTGAGCTAACAAGACAAGGTCTCGTTCCATAAACGCAATATCATTATGTTCAAGTTTCAACCAATTTTCTGCTTGATCTTTGAAATGTCTACAATAAGCAGGGGATAGTTCCCATACCTCTTTTTCTACTGTTTCTAAAGAGAATAAGTTCTAGTGAATATGCAGGATAACACCTCTACCTTATATCCTCATTATGACGCTTTATTGAATTGTTATTGTGTTCCAATCCATACTTCTTACATGCAATTGGCGCTCCGTGCAATTTTAGCAGAAATTTCAAGGGAATTTAATAATAAATTGATGGATTGGTTATTGCGGTACAATACAAAGAGATTCCACTGGAGCTTAAATTTAAGTTCTCCTGTGGATTATTTATTAAATAATGGCTTACTGTCCAATATGTGCTGAACTAATACAGCACATTGACAAAATCGCTTATATTTGCTAAAATGATTATAGATGATAAAAAATCGTCATCTTAAAAAATCGCAAAAATCCAGTCTCGACAAACGAGACGAGACAAGCAAAAACAAAAACAAAAAAATGATAAATGTAAAAACACAGGCGAATTATCTTAATTTAGGTAATTTCGGTTGGAGATATTACAATTCAGTCAAAAAGAAGGCAATGGAGCAGGAGTTCAGCTGGTCTGGACTCATATTAAGCTTGTCCATTGCTTTTTTTATTGTTATTGCCTGCGCTCAAGGATTAAGTATGCTTTATCAATCAATTGAAACAACTCGAATGCATCGCCAAACTTTGGAATCAGGGATATATCAATTAGAAAAAAATATTAGAGTTGATTTGTCAAAAGAATCAATTACACATTTAGTTCTAGAAAAAAGCCAAATTTACAATAAATGTTAAACCTAGTAAATAGAGTTTAAGTTTTAAAATATTAAAGCTTAACCCCTCCTTATTAGGAGATAAAAAAAACGGCGAAAAAAAATACTGCCGTATAATAATTGTTCTTTGGAAAAAAAGAAAAAGAAATAAAGAAAAAATATGACATGATAAGGTAAAACAAACGGCTGTGCTAATTTAATAGCTGCAAAAAGACAAGCAATAGAATTAGCACAGCTCTCTTTCCTGCTTTATCACCTATGTGATAGGGCGAGCATGGGGATGCAAACACAAAAGCGCTGTTGAACTCTAAAACAGCGTTTTTGTATTTTTAAGAAAAAAACCTCCCTTAATCCCTCCTTGTTAAGGAGGGAGGAGGTAAAAAGAGATTCTATCGGTCGCTCATTTCTCGCTCCCTCCAGAATGACAAAATATTTTTATCCACTTCCCTACCAAAATAATCTTTTGTATAATGTTGATAAGTAAGTTCTTTGGTAAAATCACGTTTACACTCAAGGAGACGTGATTTTGTTTATTTAAACCTTTGTTTAAAGGAAAGGAGAAGGTGACAATCATGTTGATAATCCCAACAGTAAAAAATGGTCTTTCTTTTTCGAGTTATCGAGACAACTTTCCGGGGACGAAGGGAAGGAGGTGATCAAAAGAGGTTGTTAATCTTCTGTTGAACCCCGATGTCAAAACTATAATAGTCAAGAAATCAACAGAATGTTAACGAACGTATAAGGTAAAGGTCGATGTTGCTTCACAGGACATCGGCTTTTTCTTTTTCAAAAAAAGAAATTTATTGTATAATAAACTTATTAAGACGCTACAACTTGCGTCTTTACTTTAATCTAACTATCAAATAACTTCACGATGTATTTAGAAAAATTAGAAATACAAGGTTTCAAATCTTTTGCCAACAAAAATACTTTGATTTTCCCTGGCATGCTTGATAAAACTAGGCAGGGTATCACAGCTATTGTCGGACCAAACGGCTCTGGCAAATCAAATGTGGCTGATTCTGTTCGTTGGGCATTAGGTGAACAAAGTATAAAAACTCTACGCGGTAAAAAAGGCGAGGATGTTATTTTTTCTGGTTCTGACAAAAAAGGCAAGCTAGGTATGGCCGAAGTATCTCTTTATTTAAACAATGAAGATAGAAAAGCGCCGATTGATTATCCGCAAATTGTTTTGACTAGGCGATTATATAGAAACGGTGAAAGCGAATATCTTATCAACAATAGCCGAACTAGATTATCAGATATCCAGATTATGCTAGCTAAAGCCAGCTTTGGACAAAAAACCTACAGCGTTATTGGACAAGGCATGGTTGAAGGATTTTTAAATACTTCTCTATCTGAAAGAAAAGAATTTTTTGATGAAGCGACTGGTGTTAAACAATTTCAAATTAAACGTGACGACTCTTTGAACAAACTGGCCAATAGCTATGCTAATTTAAACCAAGCTCAAATGCTTTTGTTAGAAATTGAACCGAGAATTAAAAGCTTAACTAGGCAAGTTAACAAATTGAAAAGGCGTGACGAGATAGAAAATGAATTAAAATCTTTACAATTAAATTATTATGGAAAAATTTGGCATGAGATTAATAACAAATTTAATAGCTTTAATAAAGAATTATTGGAATTTGAAAAAAATAAAACAGACAAAGAAAAAAAATTAGCTGGACTCAATCGAGAGCTTGAACAAATTGAACAAGAAAGTCAGGTAAATACTGATTTTGAAATTTGGCAAAATAATTTAACGAAGCTAAGACAAAAAAGAGAAAAAATATCTAATGAATTAATAAAGCTTGAAGCTCAATTGGAAATTAAGCTAGAAGCCAGTGGTAAATTTGATTTGTCATGGTTAAATAGTAAAAAGAACGATTTAGTAAAAGAAATTTCATCAGTTGAAGAAGAAGTAGATATGCTAGAAAAAAATATTGCCAATGAAAAAAATCAACTAACAGAAATAGAAAAAAACAGACAAGCAATTAATGAAAAAATTAAAGTATTAAATCAAGATTTAATAAAATATAATTCTTCTTACGATAATGAAGATTTCAAAAAAATAGGGCAAAAACTCAATGGTTTAATCGGTCAACTAGAAATTGCTGAGGATGAAAACGATTTAACCAAACTAAAAATATTAATCAAAAATATAAAAGAAGAAATAAAAATACTAGCCACTTCGCCTAATTTACCAGATCAAAAATTTGATTTAAATGACATTCAAGAGAAACTAATTAACTTGACTAACGAGAAAGAGAAAATTGCAACAAAAATAAATGAAAGTAGTTTCAGAATTTCAGCCAGATCGGAAAGGGTTAATTTATTGAAAGAAAAATTAGAAAAATTAAATATTGAATCAAAACAAATAAAAAATAAACTGGAGCAATATGAAAGTTCTGAAAATATACCAAAAACTGATGATAAAAGATTACGCCAAGAACTAGTTGAGACTGAAAATGAAATAAAAAAAATAAATGAAAAATTAAACCAATACAACACACAAGAAAATGAAAAAAGAAATAAATTATTTGCCTTACAAAAGAATATTCAATCTTTGCAATCCGAAATAAACGAAACCGCCAATAGATTAAATGATATAAAAATAAATTCTACTCGATATGAAACAAAACTTGAAGATTTGGAAATTGAAATTAGACAAAATTTTGGCAGTTTGAGCGAAGTCAAACAACACAATGTTGAAGGTGTAATTGACGCAGACATAGCGATTGAAAAAATAAATTCTTTGAAAAAACAAATTGATCAAATTGGCGGAATCGACCCTGAAATTGAAAAAGAATATATTGAGACGAAGGAACGCTATGATTTTCTATTTGGCCAATCTCATGATTTAAATGACGCCATTGGTTCTCTAGAAAAAGTTGTCAAAGAGTTGGATACAATAATTAAAGAAAGGTTTGATAAAGAATTTAAAAATATTGCTACAAAATTTGAAGAGTATTTCAAAATATTATTTAATGGCGGTACGGCAAAAATTATCAAAGTAATGGCTGACGAAAATAATAAAAAACCAACCGAAGGGAAAGAGGAGGAAGAAGAAGTGGAGATTGCGCCAGAGATAGATTTAAAAAGTATAAAATTTTTACAAAAACATAACGCCACTGGTTTGGCTGGTATTGAGCTTCAAGCTTGTCCGCCAGGGAAAAAAATAAAGACTATTACAATGTTGTCTGGTGGTGAAAGAGCTTTAACAGCTATTGCTTTAATTTGCGCTATTATTAGCTGTAATCCGTCACCTTTTGTTGTTTTGGATGAAGTTGACGCGGCCCTAGACGAAGCTAATTCTGAAAGACTAGCAAAGATTCTAGATGATTTATCTCTGAAAACACAATTTATAACCATCACGCATAATCGTGCCACCATGCGTCGAGCTAACGTATTATACGGCATCACTATGGGCAATGACGGTGTATCAAAACTTCTTTCTATTAAATTAGATGCTGCGAAAGAAGTAGTTAAAAAATAAAATTATTTAATGTTTTGGATTCCCGCTTTCGCCTGCCCGCTCGTTTCTCGCAGAGGCAAGACGGGCGGGAATGACAACGGAAATTTATGTCTTCAAAAATATTTTCTGCCGCCGTGACTGGCTTGGAAGCAGAATTAGTTGAAGTTGAAGCAGACACTATAAGCGGCCCCTTGGGCGCTTTTTCTATTGTGGGCTTACCTGACGCCGCGGTCAATGAATCAAAGGAAAGAGTCCGTGGAGCTATAAAAAATTCTAATTTAGCTTTTCCTAAAACAAAAGTAACAGTTAATTTAGCTCCAGCTGATTTACGCAAGCAAGGCCCAAGCTATGACTTACCGATTGCTGTCAGTATTTTGATAGCTACTAATAAAATTTTTGCCGTTAACCTAGACCGAAGTCTTTTTGTTGGTGAGCTAGCTCTTGACGGTCAACTCCGACCAGTCAATGGTATTCTACCGATAGCCATTGCTGCCTTAAAATACAACATCTCAACTATATTTCTACCTAAAGAAAATGCTACTGAAGCTAAACTGATAAAAGAACTTGAAATAATTCCTGTGAATAATTTAACTGAATTAATTGATCATCTACAAAATAAAAATATTATCAATCCACAAATTTATCGTGAATTTAATTTTACTAATCAAGAAATTGAATTTGACATGTCTCATATTCGAGGTCAGGAACATGTTAAGCGAGCTATGGAAATCGCGGCAGCTGGCGCTCATAATATGCTAATGTCAGGACCACCTGGTTCAGGTAAAACATTGATTGCTAGAACCATGCCATCAATTTTACCTAATTTAACGCTGAATGAAGCTCTAGAAACAACAAAAATATATTCAGTCGCAGGAAAATTACCAGCTGGTGTTTCCTTAATGACTACTCGACCATTTCGCTCACCTCATCATACTGCATCTGGCGCGGCTTTGGTTGGTGGTGGAACTTGGCCAAAACCAGGTGAAATTTCTCTAGCTCATCGCGGTGTTCTTTTTCTAGATGAATTCGCTGAATTTCCTAGAGTAATATTAGAGAATCTTCGTCAACCACTAGAAGATGGTATAATTAACATCAGTCGAGCAGCTAACACCTTGTCTTTTCCTGCTAAATTTATTTTAATCGCTGCTATGAATCCTTGTCCTTGTGGCTATCTTGGTGACCAAGGAAAAAATTGTATTTGTTCATTATCACAAATAATAAATTATAAGAAAAAAATTTCAGGTCCAATTCTTGATAGAATTGATTTACATATTGAAGTGCCTCGATTAAATTTTGATAAACTTTTAGCTAATAAAACATCTGAGAAATCAGAAGTAATTAAAAGTCGTATAGAAAAAGCTCGGGCTATTCAAAGACAAAGATTTGCTGATTTAAACTTGGTGACTAATTCTGAGATGAGTTCAGAGACGGTTAAACACTTTTGTCAACTAGATAATGCCTCAACCAACCTATTGCGTAACGCTGTTAATCAAATGCATTTGTCAGCCAGAGCCTATTTTCGCATTTTAAAACTAGCTCGGACTATTGCCGACTTAACTGAAGCAGAAAAAATCTTAGTTAACCATATTGCCGAAGCATTACAATATCGACCAAAAATAGAATAAACCTATTTTAAACTAAAACCAGCTTGTGTTATAATAATAAGACGACATAATTGTCATTATTATTTTTAATTTTAGCTATTAAAGTAATCTCCATATGAAAAGAAAATTATTCATTTTATCATTATTGTTTACTTTTGTTTTAACCTCTGGTTTTGGCTGCAAATTAGTCAATAAAACAACTCAAGAAGCAATGAAACCAATTACTCTTGAATATTGGCGTGTTTGGGATGGTCCAGATGCCTTTGAAGAAATAATTGCTAATTACAAAGCGATTCATCCTTTTGTAACCATTAACTATCGAAAGCTACGCTATAACGAATACGAACAAGCATTATTAGACGCAATGGCAGAAGACAGAGGTCCAGACATTCTTTCTTTGCATAACACTTGGATTAAAAAATACCAAAGTAAGTTAGAGCCAATGCCAGAATCAATTACTATGGCCTATCCTATCATCAAAGGACAACTAAAAAAAGAAGTTATTCCTGAACTACGCACCACAAAGAGTATTACTCTAAAAGAAATAAAAAATAATTTTGTTGATGTAGTCTATGACGATTGTGTAATTAAAGAAGTTGATGAAAAAACTAAAAAAACAAAAGAACAAGTTTGGGGTTTGCCGTTAGCCGTTGATACTCTAGCTACTTTTTATAATAAAGATCTTTTAAATAACGCGGGTATTGCCGAGCCACCGATATATTGGAACAGTCAATTTCAACAAAACGTAAAAAAATTAACCAAACAAGATACTAGCGGACAAATTATTCAATCTGGCGTTAGCTTGGGTGGTAGTACTAACATTGAACGATATAACGATACTTTATCTATCTTAATGATGCAAAATGGTGCTACTATGGTGGGCGACGCTGGCAAGGTTATGTTTAATCAAATTCCATCGGCCTTCAAAGAACAAAAATATAATCCTGGCATTGAAGCTATGAGATTTTATACTGATTTTTCTAACCCAGCTAAGGAAGTCTACTGTTGGAATAATAAAATGGAAAATTCACTTGATTTATTTGCTCAAGGCAAGCTAGCTATGACTTTCGGTTATTCCTATCATTTACCTACGATTAAAGCAAAAGCGCCAAAACTCAATTTGGGCATAGCTAAACTGCCACAAATAGAAGGTAATCCACAAAGCATTAATTTCGCCAATTACTGGGTGGAGACAGTTTCTAATAAAAGTGCCGATGCCGATGTTGCTTGGGATTTTATCCAATTTGCAACCAAAGCCGAACAAGCTAAAAAATATCTAAAGGTTGTTAAAAAACCAACCGCTCTACGTTCTTTAATTGAAGAACAAATTGATGATATGGAAATTGGTGTTTTTGCCGAACAAGTATTAACGGCTGACTCTTGGTATAAAGGAAAAGATGCTAACGCTGCCGAAAAAATAATCGCCGACATGATTAACAGTGTAATTGCTGGACAAGATACAATAGAAAATATTATTACGCTAGGTGCTAAACGTGTTCAACAAACTATAAATTAACCATTATTTAAAAATAAAATTATGACAGCCAAAAAAATTCTCTCTATTTTAATTTTCATTTTGGCTATATCTCTTGCCACAACTTGTTTAGCTACCGAAACGCCAACCTTATTGGGTGATAAAAATATTTCAGAAAGAGTTGACAAAGGAGATCTTACTCTTGATGACTTTACTCGAACAGCAGTAAACTTATCCCAAATAATATTGGGTGTTGTTGGCTCTCTAGCTCTTTTGGCATTCATTGCTGGTGGTCTAATGTTTCTTTTGTCTGGCGGTAATACTGAAAGAGTTGCCCAAGGAAAACAAATCATACTAGGTGCTGTCATCGGTTTAGTGATAGTATTTGCTAGCTATGCTATTATTCAATTTGTCTTTACTGCTCTTCATATTACTGGAGCAAATGATGGAGGTTGGTCAACTATTAGTTGGTTTTAATAAATAAACAATGTTAAAATTTTCTAAAATATCTCTAGAGAACGAAACTTTGGCTCAAAAACTAAAACAAGCTAGACGTGCAAAAAAATTAAAATTACCAGAAGTAGCCAAAAAATTAAATATTAATCTCAAATATTTACAAGCATTAGAAGAAGGTAGCTATAACGACTTACCGACCGGTGTTTATGGAAAAAAATTTTTAAAAGAATATGCATGGTTACTAGGGCTAGACTATAGCGAACTGTCTGATTTATATCAATCAGAAAAAGAAAACTCGCCCTCAGAGAACAGTCAAGTTTTATTTTCTAATCAAATTATAAAAAGACATCAACTTTGGACCATACCAAAAATAATAAAAAATTCATTAATTATTTTAGTAATATTAATTTGCTTTAGTTATCTCGGTTATTTATTTAAACAAGTCTTGTCTCCACCAGATCTTTTTCTGTACAGTCCAGATGAAAATCTAATTACCAATAATCAAGTTGTTTCTATTATCGGAAAAACTGAATTAGAGGCTTATTTAACAATCAATGATGAATTAGTTTTGATTGATACTGAGGGTAATTTTTCAAAAAACGTTAATTTAAAAAAAGGCATTAACGTTATTACGATAGTCTGCAGTAAAAAATACGGTCGTAATCAAACTATCACCAGACACATATTGCTAGAATAGCTACTTGCGCTATTGATAAAAATAGTTTAACATTAAATAGTTAGGGGGTTGAAATAACCTCTTTTTATTATCTAATATTAGCAATAATATGACTGACCAAGCAAAAATTAAATCAACCAAAGATCACGATGGTAAATTCAAAGCAGCTGAATCAGCGATTGAACAAATTAAAATCAAATTTGGTGATGGCTCAATAATGAAATTTGGTGATACTGTTAGATCTGATGTTGATGCTGTACCAACTGGTTGTTTATCTTTGGATGTCGCTCTAGGTATTAATGGTGTGCCACGAGGCAGAATTATTGAAATCTTTGGTCCAGAAGCTTCGGGAAAAACTACTTTAGCACAACATATTGTAGCTGAGGTGCAAAGAGAAGGTGGTATTGCTGCCTTCATTGATGCTGAACACGCGTTAGACCCAGAATACGCATCTAAAATTGGCATTAACATAAAAGAGATGCTTATCAGTCAACCTGATACTGGCGAGCAAGCGTTAGAAATACTAGAAACTCTAGTAAGATCTAATGCAGTTGATGTTGTAGTCATTGATAGTGTTGCTGCTCTAGTACCACAAAAAGAAATAGAAGGTGATATGGGCGCTTCACATATGGGGCTACAAGCTCGTTTAATGAGCCAAGCTCTACGTAAACTAACTGGTATTGTCTCTAAAACAAAAACGGTTGTTATATTTATTAATCAAATTAGATTCAAAATTGGTGTCTTTTTTGGTAACCCTGAAACAACTACTGGTGGTACTGCTTTAAAATTTTATTCATCAGTCAGAATAGAAGTCAGACGTGCTGCTCAGATAAAACAAGCTGACAAAATTATCGGCAATCGAGTTAAATGTAAAATTGTAAAGAATAAAGTAGCTGCTCCTTTCCGTGCTTGTGAATTTGATATTATGTACAACGAAGGTATTTCTATTTCTGGCGATCTCTTGGATTCAGGTGTTACTTACGGTGTAGTCCATAAATCCGGTAACTCTTACTCATTTGATGACATCAAGCTTGGCGTTGGTAGAGAAAATGCAAAAAGATTTTTGCGAGCCGATAAAAAATTAATGGGAGAAATCAGAAAAAAAATATTGTCAGAAGTCAAAGCTAGAGAAGTGGAAGAATAAAAAACATAAAATTACATAATAAAAAAACCCTGGAATTATCCAGGGTTTTTGGTTTTAAAAAAAAGAGGCGTAACATATTTGCTTGTCAGCAAATAAATGTCACGTTTTTAAAATATATAAATAGGTCTTTTCGTACATCATCTTTTTCTAATAATCTAATTGTTATGGCTCACTCCTGGATTCCCGCCTACGCGGGAATGACAGTGAGGAGATGGGCATACAAAAAAAGTACGGGAATGACAAAAAGGAATACAAAAAAGTAGAGGCAGAACATTGTTCTGCCTCTACAAATATATTGATATTAAAAATTTGTAATTTCTAGATTGCGGATCGGAGTCCGCAATGACATAAGAATTATACTCTTTCAACGTATTCTCCTGTATCAGTATTTACTCTAATAACATCACCTTCGTTAACAAACATTGGTGCACTAATTTCTACTCCAGTTTCCAATTTAACCATCTTAGTGACATTGCCAGCTGAATTACCTTTAACTCCTGGGGGTGCACTAACAACTTTTATTTCAATTTTGACTGGTAAATCCAAAGTGATTGGCTTGTTATTAAAATACATAATATCAACGTCTGTACCATCTTTTAAAAACTTCATTTTCTCTCCAACTTGATCAATTGATAGACTAAACTGCTCATAGGTTTCATTATCCATAAAATAAGCTTCTGCTTCATCTTTGTATAGAAAGTTTACCTTTTTCTTTTCAGTTACTGCTTCTTCAGCTTTGTCATTACCTTGAAAAGTTTTTTCCAAAACTGAATCGTTGATTAAGTTTTTTAATTTAGTTTTTAACACTGCTCCGCCTCGACCCATCTGATGATGATCAGCTTTAACAACTATATAAGGCTCACCTGAAACCTGAATTAATCGGCCGATCTTTATCTCGTTTAGATTAAACATAAACCAATTTATTTTTTATTATTAGTAAAAGGTAAAAGCGCCATAATTCTGGAACGCTTAATAGCAGTTGCTAATTTTCGTTGATGCTTCGCGCAAGCACCAGTTCTTTTTTTCGGTAAAATCTTGAAATAAGAATTGATAAAACGACGCAAAGTTTGCGTATCCTTATAATCAATTTCCTTGATATTATTAACGCAAAAATAACACTGTTTTTCTTTTTTTATACTGTTGTCCATACTCAATAACTAATTATTCAACATAATAAAAAATTATGAATAAATAATCAATTGTATAAATTATTTATAGTAATCCTTAGAAAGGAATATTTTCGACTTTTATTTCATCTTCTTCTGGGTTTGTTTCGCTAAAGCCTGAACTAACTGGTTCTTCAACATTAATTACTGGCTCACTTGGTACTGATGGCTGTTCAGTTGGCATACTTGGAGTTGCTGCTGGTGCTGTACCTGCTCGATCAAGCATAATCATATTCTCGGTTACAATCTCTGTACGATAACGCTTTACGCCGTCTTGTCCAGTCCAATCTTGGGTCTGTAAACGACCTTCAATGTAAACCTTGGCACCCTTTTTTAAGTACTGTCCACAAATGTCAGCTAATCTTCTCCAGGCAACAACATTGTGAAACTCTACTTTCTCTTGTCTCTGTCCGCTTTGGTCTGTCCAAATCAAATTGGTAGCCACAGCGAAAGAAGCAACTGACTGTCCAGATGGAGTGTTTCTCACTTCTGGATCTCTAGTCAAATTGCCGATAATCATTACTTTGTTTAAATTCATAATTTTGTTTGTTTATCGTGTTTATAAAAAACCGACAAATACATTATGGCTTAAATTTATAATAAATCTTTAGTGTCTAGAATCTTGTCTAATTTCTCATCTAAGTCTTTTAACTCAACTTTTTCTTTGTCTGTAGTTTTTGCTTTTTCCACTTCTTTTTCTTCTTGAATCTTGGTCTTAGCAGCAATCTTGGCGGTAAATTCTTTTTCCTT
>Ga0075122_10001886_pt1 | contig 14381 bp, 9 predicted proteins | sample AntAceMetag02UKB_FD_69790 | JGI IMG/M metagenome (GOLD analysis project Ga0075122, IMG submission 69790) | Saline lake microbial communities from Ace Lake, Antarctica - Antarctic Ace Lake Metagenome 02UKB | ecosystem: Environmental > Aquatic > Non-marine Saline and Alkaline > Saline | place... | reverse complement strand
ACTGATATAACTGAAGAAGGAGCTGAACCGTATGCTTTAGGTTGTAGTGGTTGTGAGAGTGATGGAAAGTGTTTACCTTTCGGAACAAGAAAAGTTGTTAAAGGCATCGATAGTTTCTGTGACTTAGAAGAAAGGTGGGCAGCTCAGAGTTCTTTAGATGCTTCTTGTCAGAACGATTACGAATGTTTAACTAACGAGTGTAGTAACGGTGTTTGTTCAGATTTAGCTAAAGAACTTGAAGAAACACAGAACTTGTTGCAAGAAGTACTTGACTATGTAAAACAATTTTTTGGTGTTGAAGAAGAAACTTTCATCATTGAAGAAAATTTTGGAATCATTGAATATGTGGGGACAGAATTTGATGAAAAAAATAGTGTACCTTTTAATATATTAAATAATCATGGTGAAGCTTATGGCGGGTATTATACTAAAGGTGTGTTAGCAATTGTTCAGGATCATGATAAAGATGTGAATGAGAAAATTTTCATTGAAGAACTTTTAGATCAAGCATCTGGGATGAAAGTGGGTGATGTGACTGAATTTGATCAACACATTTATTGCAGTGGAGGTGCTGAAGAAGAGAACATGTTTTTCTGCGCCTGGCTTAGTGAAGACAAAGTTGTGGCTTTAGTAGTTGAGAATTTTGAAGAAGTTAAAAGTTTGCAAGATATGGAAGAATCTTTCATGGAAAACTTTTTACCAGCATACTTAGCAAAGTATCCTTCTACATTGACTTTAGACATCGGGGATTATGCTGAAGCTTTAGGAGGAAATGAAGCTGAAGTTGATAATGAAGTAGAAGCTGAATGGGAGATTGATCTAGCGAATTACCCTGAATACTTTGTAACTAATGGTGAATTCAATGGATTTTTTGTTGTAGGGGAGAATGCTCCTGCCGTAGATAATTTAGCTATGACTGATATTGCTACAAGCATGAAACTTAATGGAGAATCTGTTGTGGTTGTTGATGCGGTTATGTTGGATGTAGAAATTGATGAGGTCACAGCACAAAATTTAGTTATTATTGGTAAAGCTTGTCATTTTGATGATAATACTGACGACAAGATTATTCACAACCAATTAACAAATCGATTATTAGGTTATCCTGAAGATTGTAATGTTGGTTTAAGTGATACCCAATCTATAGTGGAGTTAGTTGAACATGGTAATGGAAATATTGCAATGTTAGTTTATGGACAAAACTCTGCAGATACACGGCTTGCAGCTAAAGTTATTGCTAATAATCCTGAAATGTTAACTGGGAAAAAAATGTTGATTGAAGGGACTATGTGGGATGATGTTAGAATTACCAACATTGAAGAATAAATTCTTTTTTTTTCTTTTTTTAACATTATTTTTATAAAGTAACTAGATAATTCTATATTCAATGAAAGAAGAAGTTATTAACAAGTTAAAAGGACTAACTAAACACAAGTACATCGAGATAGTTCTCAAAGGAGATCGAGCTATTTGGTCTGCGTTACATCTTGTTAAGAAGAATCTTCTTATTCCAGAAGAAGGCGGTTGGATGAGTTATGAGAAGTATCCTGGAAAACTTGGGATTGATTCTGAGAAAGTAAATTGTGTTGATGCTGTTATTGATTTAGAAAATTTGAAACAAAAAGTAAAAGAAGCAGACGTTTTCTTATATCAAAATCCTGGTGGGTATCACGCAGAACAACCGATGAAAGAGATTTATCAAATATGTCAAGAGAATGATTGTCTAGTTGTTTTAGACGTTTCTGGAGCGATAGGGACAGAATTATGTGATGGCGAGTATGCTGATGTAATGTTAAGTTCATTCGGTAGATGGAAGTTAATCGATGCCAAAGCCGGCGGTTTCATCAGTTGTAAAGATGAGAAATTGTTTGATAGAATTAAAGATACTTTTGAAATCTTAGATGATGAAGAGATATTAAAAAATATCAATGAGAAAATTGATGATTTGCCAAACAGGATCCAGTTTCTTACTGAAACAAGAAACAAAGTTCTTGATGATTTGAAAGATTTGAATGTTATCAACAAAAATCATTTAGGATTTGTTGTAATTGTTTCTTTTGAAGATGATTCAGAAAAAGAAAAGATTATTAAATACTGCGAGAATAATTCTCTTGAATATACTGAATGTCCGAGATATATTCGGATAAATAAAAAAGCAATCAGTATTGAAATAAAAAGATTAGAAAGGTGAAAATAAAAATGGCACTAACTATACCAACATCAATGGAAGAATGTTTATATTTTACAAATAGAAGTCTTGGCGAGAATGGTAATCTCTTAGCGTGGGTTTATCGTAAAGAATGTCCGAAATGTAAGAAAGCTAAGATGGGTAAACCAATTAATCCGAAAACTGGAAGGGCAAAACCTCGTTCTCTGGAATATGTTTGTCCTGGGTGCGGTTACACCGAAGAAAAAGTTGAGCATGAAGCAACTTTAACGTTAGAAGCGAAATATACTTGTCCGGAATGTGGTAAAGATGGTGAAGGGAGTACTCCATATGTGCGAAAGACATTCAAAGGTGTTAAAGCATTTGTTATTGAATGTGAACATTGTCAGGCCCAGATTCCTGTTACTAAGAAACTTAAAGCTATTAAGAAGAAAAAGTAACTTCCACAAAAAATATATTTTGAATTTTTTCTTTAATTTCTTTTTTTAATTTTTCCAAATCAATTTTTCCTAATTTGTTTTTCAAATCTTCCAATTCTTTTTCTAGTGTTTCAATGGACCCTTTGGAATCACTGACTTCTTTCTCTTTATTCTCAATTTTTGGAGTGATTTCGTTATGATTAATCTTGTCAACTAACACTTTCTTCTCTTCTTCCAATTTTTTGTTTGTAGAGAATAGTTCATCTAAATAGTTAGTTTCACTTTTAGCAATCAGTTCTAAGAAATTATTTTTTTGTTTTTCGTCAAAATTTAACGAATCTAAACTTCTCTTTAGTCCTTGTAAGACTTCTTTAATTTTCATTTCTTCGTCGTTAAAAAAAGATTTGGTTGAGCTTTTTAGATACTTCTTAATTAACTTGTCATCTAATGCCGCTCGTTCATATTTTCGGAGCGGTTTATTTAATTTTGAGAAGAAAGAAAAGACCATATTTTCGTTTTCTTTAATTTCTTTCTCTTTATTTTCTTTTTTTGTTTTTAATTCTAAGAAGTTTTTATAATCTTGACTTTTCTTTAATTGTTCTAATTCTGTGGTAAACTTGTTTGCTTCATCTTTTTTATTTTTTAATGGGCTGTCTTTTTCAGAGATTTCTTTTTCAATATTTTCTTTTTTGTTTTTATCATCGTTAAATTCTTTTATTTTCTGACTTAATTCATTTATTTCGTTAAGTTTTTTATCAAATTCTTTTTTATTAAAATTCTTGATTAGTAAATTTAGTTCTCCCATCGGTTTAAAGACTTCTTCCACCTCTTTAAAGAACAAATGTTGACTGGCTTGATAACTTTTAGCTGTTCTTTTTGCTAATTCATCAATGGTTTTGTCTAGATCTTGATTAAAATTAAGAATCATTTGATAATCGTCCAAAGTGGAAAAGAATTCTTTTTCAATCGTGTTAAGATTTTCTATAAATCGTTCAATTTCTCTGGTATAATTGTCACGGTGGCCTTTAACAATATTTTTTACTCGATCTTCAACGCCCTTATGTTCTTTCTCATTTATTTCTGCTTTTTGTAATTCGATAATCTTTTTAGTTAAGCGTGCTTTAATTTCATTGATTTGTTTGAAATATTCTTGAAAGTAATCATTATAATCCAGTTCAGAAACTTTTTTATTAAACCAATCATCTAGTCTTTCTAGAAATATTTCTATCTGTTCGGGTTCTTTACCAGAAAAGATTTTTTTGATGTTTTTTAGGAATTTAAGCATAAAATCTTTTTATTTTACGTTTTATTTAAATTTAACGGAATATCTTTTTAAATGATCACTGTTATTGTAAAATCTAATGAAAATTAATTATTTTTGTAATGAGTATACACACGGCAAAGTTTACTTTAAAGATATAATTGATGAAATTCAAGAATTCTTTGAAGAGTTGGTAAAATTTGATGGAGAAGGAATGAAAGATGAATTTGCAGACGTTATTTCTTTTTTTCAGATGTGGTTATGGGACCAATTTAAAATCAATGGCAAATTATGGAAATTGGGGTTGAGATCATTCAATAAGTTTATTTCTAGAAGAAAAGTTTGGGAACAAATTTATGTTTATGTGGGGATTAAAGAAAAATGTACTTATTGTCGAAATTATATGCGTAAATATAAAGTTGTTAAACATTTATCTAAGTTTAATATTGGTGAGAAAAAAGCAATTGAAGCTTATGAATTTATTGTTTTGAAACAATAACCTTTAAATAAACAATAATACCTTCTTAATTGAAAATGGTTAAAGAGAAAGTTAATGAGAAGCTTACGAAAGCTAATAGGAAATCTAATGAAAAAGTTAGTATAAAAAGTAATGGAAAAGCTAATGAAAAAGTTATTGTGACTGCAGCTTTACCTTACGCTAACGGAGATATACACATTGGTCATTTGTTAGAGTACATTCAAGCTGATGTTTACACACGTTTTTTGAAAAATGTTGGTAAAGATGCATTATTTGTTTGCGCTTCAGACATGCATGGTACTCCTATTGAGATGAATGCTAAAAAAGCAGGAATAGAACCAAAGAAATTTGCTGCTAAGTTTTTGAAAGAACATCAGAAAGATTTTGCTTCTTATCTAATCGGATTTGATAATTATTATCACACCGACTCCAAAGAAAATAAAGAATTAGTTGAATTTTTTTATTCCGAATTGAAAAAGAAAGATTTGATTTATACTAAAAAGATGAACGTAATTTTTTGTAAAAGTTGTCAGCGTTCTCTTCCTGACAGATTTGTTAAAGGGACATGTCCACATTGCACAACTGCAGATCAATACGGGGACATTTGTGAAAGTTGCGGGATCACTTTGAAGGGAACAGATTTAGTTAATCCAAAATGTTCTTTATGCGGAAAAAGTCCTACACAAAAAGAAAGTGAACATTATTTTTTTAAGTTGAAAAGTTTTTCAAAAAGTTTAGAGAAATGGTTTAATACCAAAGAATCGATGGTTCAACCAGAAATGAAAAATTGGCTTAACAATTGGATCAAGAAAGGGTTAGAGGATTGGTGTATCAGTCGTGATGAACCCTATTATGGTTTTGAGATTCCTGATAGTGTGAAAGAAACTGGTGAGAAAAAATATTTTTATGTCTGGTTAGATGCACCGATTGGTTACATTTCTTCTACTAAAAATTTAGTTGGTAATAAATGGAAAGATTATTGGTACCATGGACATATTCAACATTTCATTGGTAAAGATATAGCTTATTTCCATCTCTTATTTTGGCCAGCAATGTTAATGGCTGTTGGTATACCACTTCCAAAATTGACGGTGCATGGTTTTGTTAATGTTAATGGTAAAAAAATGTCGAAAAGTCGTGGGACATTTTTTACCGCAAAAGACTTTTTGCAAAATTATTCTGCTGAATCTTTACGTTTTTATTATATGCACAGTTTAGACCGGAAAATTGTTGACCTCGATTTAAATCTTGACGATTTTAAAGCGGTAACCAATAATGTGTTAATGGGCAATTTAGGGAATTTTTGTTATCGGACCTTAACTTTCGCAGAGAAGAATTATGGTGAAACTGATGATGTTGCTGATTGTAAAGAAGAGAAAGTTTTGGTAAAGAAAATTGAAAAATTATTTTTTGATATTGAAAAAAGTTATTTGAAACAGGATTTCAAATCTGTGATTAAAAATATTTTAATTATTTCTGATTTTGGTAACGCTTATTTCCAGAAATCTGAAGTATGGAAAGATAAAGATTCTGCTGTGAGTAAAGCGGCAGTAGGTTTTTGTCTGAATTTAGCGCGGAATTTATCCATTTTGATTGCTCCTGTACTACCTGAATTTTCTGAAAAAGTTTGGAACTCTTTAGGTTTGAAAAAGTTAATTTGGAAAGATCTCGGATTTACATGGAAAGGGAAATTGAAGAAAGTTGAAAAACTGGTCGAGAAAATAGAGGCTGTTAAAGAAGATGAGTCTGCGGGGGTTGCTAAGAGTAGTGGGACTGTTGAGAGTAGTGGGGCCGCTAAGAATAGTGGGACTGCTAAGACTGTTGAGAAATTTCCGTTACAGATGGTTGTTGGACAAATTAAAGAAGTTGAGAATCATTCTAATGCAGATTCACTTTATTTAATGAAAGTTGATTTTGGTAAGAAGATTGGTTTTAAACAAGTTGTTGCTGGTTTGAAAAAGTGGTTCAACATTACGGGATTAGTTGCCAAGAAAGCTGTTTTTTGCGTTAACATGAAACCGGCTAAGTTACGTGGTGAACTTTCAGAAGCAATGATTTTTGCTGCTGACGATCACGAAAATGTATCTCTTTTACATGTGAAAAAGACTAAGATTGGTAATGCGGTCAACTTTTCCGGTTTAGAGAATTCTGAAAAGGAAGTTACTTTTGACGATTTCTTGAAAATTAAAATGTTGGTTAAGAACGATAACATTTACTTTGGAGATAAGAAGTTATCTTCGAAAATTGAAGATATTGTTGTAACTGGGGTTAAAGAAGGTTCTCGAGTACATTGAAATTATAATCCCAAAAATTTTCTCTTGCGGTCATAGTATTTGTGTTTGTCCAAAAATAGTTCAATAAAATAAGAATTCTTTTCTTTGGTTAGAATTTCCCTGATTCTGTTATCATTAGATTTGTAAATGAATGAAATTAAGTTTTTATAATTTTTACAGGGTTCTGGTCTTGTTATTCCTTTCTTACATTCTTTAATCCAGTTGAGAATTGATGATTCTCTTTCTTCAGCAATATTATTAATAATTTGATTAAGATGGCCATCAAACTTTATTTCTGCTTCTAAGATTTCTTTTACTTTGTTTTTAAATTCTTCAGCCTGCAACTGCAATCACCTCTTCGAACGCTTGAATTAAATCTTGATAATAATTTTTATGTTGTTTGTATTCTTTAATAACATTTTGATACGAATCTATCATTTCTTTCATCTCTTTAACAGATTTTTTGGGATTGGTTCCTAAGAGAATTGAATTAACAAAGATTTTTTTTACTATCTCTTTTGGATTTTGATTTTTTTTGATGGAATCTAATTGTTGCTTTAGTTCTTGAGAATCTGGAAGTGGAGATTTTGATATAAATGCTGCTTGGATAAGAAATTCTCTTAAAGTAAATTTGCTGGCCGGATGTTTCTTGTCCAGGTCGTTAAATAATTCTTGGTAGATTGAGATAAATGTATCGATGTTAATTTTTTCTTCAATTTTTTTTATTTCCATAATTTTATTTGAAACAGATAATTTTCTGATACTGGCGAAGAATAGAGATGAATAAACATCTTCTGTAAGATAATTGATGTGGAATTCACCTTCCTTATAATCTTCTTTTTCGTATTTAGTAATCACAAAGATATCAATATCTTTATATTTTTCTTTGTAAAGAAAACTTCCTGAAATAAAGATATGTTTATTTTTGAATTTTCTAGAAAACTTTTTGAGATCACTTTTGGCAATTTTTAGTCTTTTCTCTATTATTTTTTCTTTTCCGTAGATGAAAACATTGTTTGTTTCTTTTTCTTGGATTTTATTGATTGCTTTCATTTTTTTAGAGATTGTTCTGGAGAACTCGTTCTTTTCAGATTGAGTCATACTTTTATGGGTAAATTTCTTTTTAATTAATTTAAACTGATGTTCTGTGAACAATATTGGAACTAAATCTGCTTTGATCTTTTGGAAATGTTCTATATTTATCTCATAATCTAATTTTCTCATAATAATACAAATATGTATTACTTTCTTTATAAACTTTTTGGTTGAGAATTAGGTGGATTAAATAGTTGAGTACATTGATTTTGTGCTTAAACGTTGCTTAGATGTTATGGGTGTAAAATGACAACCTTTATAAATAATAAATAATTACTATAACTATTAAATATGGCTGTAAAAAGTGGTGGTGTTAATAGTAGTTTTTCTAGAGGTGTATCTAGTAGCGCATCTTGTTTTTGGTTTAAAGGGAAATCAGCACAAATAACCGTATTTATTATCATTGGAATTGTCATTCTTTTTACTTTTGCTGGAATAATGTATTTTACGAAAACTATTACTAAAAAAGATATTCTTACAGCTGCTGAACCAAGTTTAGCAGATGTACCTACTGCATTTAAGCCGTTAAGCACTTACACTGAGAGTTGTATCAATTCGGTTGCTAAGAAAGGGTTGTTGGTATTAGGTGAACAGGGTGGATACATTTATCCTGACACGGTTGGAAAATATTCAGTAATTAATCCTACTGATGCCGATGGAATTAATTTAGAACCTTTAAAAGTTCCATACTGGCATTATAATGTTGAAAGTAATAGTAAAAAGAATATTGTTTATTCATCATTAAAACCGGAATTGTTTGCTGATGATGATCCAGAGATGAGTATTGAATCACAATTATCTCGTTATGTTGAAGAAAGGCTTGATGAATGTTTAGATGATTATTCACCTTTTGTTAATCAGGGTTTTACTGTTGAAATAGTGAGTAAGGATGCGAAAGAAGTTGATGTTAATATTGGTGATAAATCTGTTGGTTTCTTATTGGAAATGGAAGTTAAAGCTAAAATTGGTGAATCTGAAGCTACTATTAACAAATTTTATGTTAGCGTACCTCTTGCTTTGAAACATTATTACGAAATTGCTAATTTAATTACTGAAACCCAACAAGAAAATAATGTTTTAGAAAGGCAGGGTTTAGAATTGATTTCAATTTATTCTCGGATAGATTCTCAATATCTTCCACCAATTTCAGATGTGGACTATCAGTTATTTTCTCCTTATGTTTGGGATGAAGTTACTGTTAAACAGAAATTTAAAGATTTATTAGTTTCTTATGTGCCATTATTAAGATTTTTAGGTAGCAGTAATTTTTATTATCACACCTTTCCAGAAGGAAACAGACTTGCACAAAAAATTATTGACAATTCTGTCATTCCATTAACGGGTGCAGAAGATTTACAGGTTAGTTTTGATTATTTTGCTTGGGAACCTTTCTTTAAAGTTAATAGTGATGAAGGAAAAATTGAACCTGATCATATTTTTATTAATTATGGCGTGTTTAATTTTGCTCAACAACGTTATGAAACTCATTATGATGCTAGTTATCCGGTTTTAGTTACCATCAAAGATGAGTATGCTTTTAATAATCAGGGATACAACTTTATTTTTGCTTTAGAATCTAACATTAGAAATAATCGTCCTGCTGTGGTGGGGGAAGTAATAGAACCTTATCCTCCGTCAGTGTCTTCGTTTTCTTGCGCTGAAGAACATAAAACTACGGGAGTAATAAAAACTGCAGTTATTGATAGTTTTAGTAAAGAACCCGTTGAGCTGGTTAAAATTGGGTTTACTATTCCTGAACAGGGTGAATGTGAAATTGGTTTAACTGATGACTCTGGAGTTGTTGAAGAGAAGTATCCTGCAGTTTATGGTGGGGTAGTTAATTTTGCCAATGCTGAATATCTTACTGGATATTATCCCATGAACACTTATGGGATTGAAGATGATGACTCAGCAATTATTGGTTTTGCTACGGCTAATGTGGAAGGTAAAGTTATTGAGTTGAATAAAAAGAAAGATGTTAAAGTTAAAGTTATGAAAAAGGAATTTAAAAAATGTATTACTCCTTTAGTTTGTGATGAGTATGATATTTTAGTGTATAAAGATATCTCTTGTGAGAAAGCTAAAAAAACTTGCTTCTTTAATTCTGGAGAAAGTTTATTTCAAAATAATGATGACCCTATTATCAGTTTTGAAGCTGATGGAAGTTTAGCAAAATATAATGATTACACATTCATTGATAGTGCAAAATATTTAATTGAAGATGAAGAAGCAGTTTTAATGTTAGAAAGGGTATCTGGATTTAATGAAGGGTTTATTGAAGAAGAGTTTTTTACTACTCTTTCGGTTAAAGGTAATGAAGAAGTTGATGTTACACTTGTTCCTGGGATCTATAAAGTTTCAGGGTTCTTAACTTTAAATCAAAAAATTATTATTCCAAAAGATAAACGTTGTTTTAGTTACGATATTTTAACTCGTGAAGAGCAGGATTGTTTTGATTTTGATGAACAAATAATGGAAAAGTATGTTGAAGGAAACTTAAATTGGGAAGTTCCTGAAACTTATTTAAAAATTACTGCTGATGATCTTTACACTGCTAATTTAATTACTTTTTACATACCAGCTCAGGACATTTTATCTGTTCCTGAAAGTTTTAAAGTTAGTGGTGGACCAACTGTTCCTGGAAGAATATTAGAAGATTTAGGTGTGCCAGGATTAATTGCAAATGTATCCTCAGTATTACCAGAGATTAGAGAATCGTTACAACCAATATATAGTTAGTAAGTTATAATTAGAGAGTTTGAAAAAAAATGAAAAAAATGAATGAAGAAAGAGCATGGAGTTTTGCTGGGATATTTGTAATCATGTTAGTTGTATGTCTTCCTATTTATTCTGCTAATGTTATGGCGGTTAATGTTCAAATTACTAAAAATCAGGGCGAGAAAGGGTTATGGGGTTTCCTTGATGCCGATAACGATATTTGGACTGTTGAAGCAGTAATTGCTGACGTTCCTGAAGGATCAGTTAGTGCGGAAAATGTTAAAATTAAGATTGGTGGTAACGAAGCTGAATTTAAAACTTGTACTGATGGAACATTAGGTGTAACTTGTGAATATATTAGTCCATTATCTGACGGGATTAAAGAAGCTGAACACACTTTCCAAGTTGTTTATGAAGCTATTGACGCTCTTGGTTTTAAAATTGAACCGGCACCTTCAAATGGTGATGTTATCAGAGCAGATGGTTCTCCCCCAAAAATTACGGGAATAAAAGTTAAACAAAATAAAGATGATAATCAAGTAGATATTGATTTCTTTGTTAAAGATAAAATTAAAGCTGGTGCACCAGCAGTAGGGATTAAAAAAATTGAAATTATTGATGCTGATACTGGTACGGTATTACAAACTTTAGGTGAATTTGAATTGGGATTGATTTCGTTCAAATACGCTGATGATAGCGGGTTTGGAAATAAGTTACAAGCATCTTTTACTGGAGAAGGTTCTAAAAAAATTAAGATTAAAGCAGAAGATCATCTTGGTCATGTGACTATTAGTCCCGTAATTAGTTTTGATGCTGATTTTGTTAAACCTGAAATTAAAGATGATTTGAACTTAACGAGTTTTGGTAAGTTTATTGGTGAATATATTGGTGAGACAGATATTACAATTAGTGTTATTGAAAAGAATAATTTTGAAATTGTTGCTTTTTCTGACCAAGCAGATCTTAACGGTGCTTTAGCTGACTGTGATCCTGACGACGAAGTTGATGATTTATGGTTATGCACTTGGAAAAATGTTGAAGTTAAACCAGAAACTTCTATCGCAATTAAATTTGTTGTTGGTGATGAGTTTGGTAACATTGCGGAAAGAACTTTAACTAAAAGTTTAACCAAAGATGATGGTCCACCACAGATAGAATTTTTTGGTAGTGAGAGAACTTTTGAAGAGCAGAGTTATATTAGTACTGGGAAGCAAAGAATTGTTTTGAAAGTTAGGGAATCTGGGGCAGGAATTACTGAAAAGGGAATAAGAGCAAATCTAGGTAGTTTAGGTAAATCAACTTCACAACCTCCTACTGAATGTGAAGAGACTAATGAAGGTTTGGCTTGTTACTGGGAAACTTCTCAAACTTTCAGTTCTGCTGGTGTTGCCCAAATTAATTTAGAAACTTTTGAAGATAATGTAGGAAACGATGGTGAAGCTTCAACAGTAGATTTAATTGTTGATACTTCTGGACCAAAAATTGAGGAGTTAGCAATATATAGTGTTTCTGATGTTGGTGAAAAAAATTATTTTCAAAGTAATGATTTAATGAAAATTGTTATGACTGTGAGTGAAGTTTCTGGTTTAGTTGTATTATTAGATTTAGACGGAATGGTTAATGATGCAGAAACTAATTATTTAGAAGATATATACTCTCGTGATTTAGGTGATGGCTGGGTAGCTTTTACTGAAGAAAATTGTGTTCGTGAAGAGGCTAAATGGGTTTGTGAATTTTTAACTGAGAAAATTAAAAGTGGTCCTTCAACTGTGAAATTGAGAATGAAAGTTCAGGATACCGGTGGTAATGATGCTTTATTCTGGCCTCCTGAAGTTAAGAACGCTAACAAAATTATTGATAGTAATGATGGCGCGGTACTTGAGTTTAATTTATTAGGGTTAAGTTCTGAACCTGATCCAGATTATTGGGAAGTTGAAGGTCGAGCAAAAAATTTGCTTAGTTTTGTTGATTTAGATGCAGCAAAGATTACTAATAGTAAAGCGCCGTTCAAAGTGTCTTTTGAACCTAACGATTTCGGTGTTAAAATGTTAAGTGCTGAGTTAGTTGATTGTGTGCCGGTAGAAGTAACTTTATCTAAAGTTGGTCCTGATGATATTGAAGTTTCTCCTGCTGATGCTCCTTCGTTAAGAAGATCATTAATGTATGGAGGGAATTTTATTGATGGGGAAAGTAATCCGGAAGTTAATTTAATTTTAGAATTTGATCCTTTTGAGGGTTATACTCAGTTAGGAATTCCTACTGATCATGATTTTGAGGAAGCGTTTGCTCAATATTCTTGTCAAGTTAAACTATTTTCAAAAATTGGTTCTGATGCTTTACAAGTAGCTGAATTACAGGAAGTAATTCTTCCAGTGAGTTTTTCGTTCAGTGATTTAGGATCAGTTGATGAAAACTTAAAAGAAAAAGTTAAAAGTATTAAAGATTCTGATTTCATGAAATTTGCTAACGTTTTATCTTATATTGATATTGGATTTAAATGGGTTAATTGGATTGGAAACATTTTTCAAATTATTGTTACTGCTGATAGTTTTACTACTCTTTTTGGTGAGACTTTACGTCCGGTAGCTGATAGAGTTGAAAACACTCCTTGGGCAGCTGCAGGTGCTGCTTTAAGAGGAACTTGTTTAACAACACAATATACCACAAAAGCTGGTTGGGAATTTGTTAAAGCGGGTCAGGGTATAGTACAAATTTTGAATTGTAATCCAGAACCTATTCCTGCTGATTGGGGTGGTGCGATTGGTTGGTATGGTAAATGGCAAAGGACAGTTTTAGATACTTATAATATTGCTTCGGGAAGAGGTCCTTTAGGTGTACCAGCAACATCATTATATGAAAACATATACACTTCAGGTTTAGGGTTATGTTTACCAGGAATATTATTTAACGTTAATAAAGCCCGAGAAATTCAATGTAGGAAAATGGTTTGTTATGGTCGGGAAGTTCCTTCGGGAATTGCAACCATGGAAGCTTGTGATCAGATGTACGATTTACAGATGTGTGAATTTTTCTGGGGTCCAGTATTTGATTTCGTTGGTTTAGGTGGAATTGCTTACCTTGGTAAAATGTTGAAATCTGCATTTAGTTCACCAGTAGGTTTGGTAACTTTAACAGAAGTTGTTGCTTGTGGAACATTATGTTTTACACCAGAAGCTAAAGGTGCTTTAGTTACCTGTAAAATTACTACAGGGGTAAATAAAGTTTTAACCATCATAAATTCAATTATATCTTCCATAGAAAATCGTCCGGATGTTACTGGTTCGCCGTATTGTAGTATTGCTGACAGTATCGATTTAGATGAATTGGTTCCTGCTGATGATGAAGTTGATGTAGTGCCTGATGTTGTTGAAGAAACTGGGGCTGCTCCTGCTGCAGAAGCTCCAGCGGTGGTGGAAACATGATGAAAAAAAGTATTTTAGTGTTTGTACTATTAATGTTTATGTTTAATGTGATTGCTATTGCTGACAATGGTGATGTTAGTGATACTGATGTAGATACCGATATAGATATTGACGTTGATGATGTTACTGAAGAAGTTATTACTGAAGAAGAATGTGGTTTCTGGTGTGAAACATACAAATTCTTATTCGGTGATGCTGAGTTACGGGCAGCTACTGGTACGGCTTGGTTTGATCGGCAGGATGCTTTGGTTGGATTTGCTGGTGGTAATTGGGAGCCTAAAGAAGCAGCGAAAGCTAATATTCGGACTAGCTGTCAATTAGCTAGTTCAGGAGATTTATGTTGGGGTAAAGATAATAGATTATACTTTCGTGGTTCTGAACAAGATGTTTTTGGTAATCACTTAGACTCTTATTATAATGTTAAAATTAATGATGATGGTTCTTTAGGAGTTGTTGGTAATAAGTTTAAAGAACAGGGTGGAGATCCTACAACTGATACCGATGCTGGTAAAGGTGGTACTAAAACTAAATATAATGCGATTTCTTCT
>Ga0075122_10001885_pt1 | contig 14381 bp, 11 predicted proteins | sample AntAceMetag02UKB_FD_69790 | JGI IMG/M metagenome (GOLD analysis project Ga0075122, IMG submission 69790) | Saline lake microbial communities from Ace Lake, Antarctica - Antarctic Ace Lake Metagenome 02UKB | ecosystem: Environmental > Aquatic > Non-marine Saline and Alkaline > Saline | place... | reverse complement strand
CAGAATAAACATCATATATATGATTGTTATGAACATAGTTTAAAATCTTTAGAGTTTACAGCTAAAAAAAGATTTAATAAACACGTAAGGCTATCGGCTTTACTTCACGATATAGGAAAGCCTAGGTCAAAAAGAGGAAAGGGAGAAAACGCTACTTTTTACGGACACGAAATGATTGGAGCTAAAATGACAGCTCAGATATTAGATAGGTTAAAGTTTTCTAAAAAAGATGCAGAAAAGATAATAAAACTAGTAAGATATCATTTATTTTATTATAATGTTGGAGAAGTAACAGATAGTTCTGTTAGAAGATTAGTTAAGCAAGTAGGACCAGAGAATATGGAGGAACTATTGCAAGTAAGAATGGCAGATAGAATAGGGTCAGGAGTTCCAAAAGCCGAACCTTACAAGTTAAGACATTTAAAGTATTTAATAGATAAAGTATCTCAAGATCCTATATCGGTGAAGATGTTAAAGGTATCTGGGAATGAGTTAATGAAGATTTTAAAAATAGAACCCGGAAAGAAGGTAGGACAAATATTAGAAATATTGTTAGAATACGTCTTGTCTGATCCAAAAAAAAATAGTAAAATATTTTTAAAAAAGGAAATATTAAAACTTGGCAAAATGTCAGAGAAAGACCTAGAGAAGTTTTCTAAAAAAGCCAAGAAAGAGAAAGAAGGAGTAGAAGTTAAAAAAGACGAAATGACAAAGAAAAAATATTGGGTAGTTTAATAAAATTATGGTTATAAAAAAAACATTAAGAGCATTCAGAAACGGAGAATTTAGAATAAGTAAAAACCTTTATCTTATTTCTGCCGCTATTACAATTTTAACAATGATTATGTTAGCAACAGAGTTTTTTAGTCGTTGTTCTTTTCCTACAACCAAAGTGCCTCTTTTTTATTTAGGACTTTTAATTATATACTCCCTACACAAAGAATTGGTAAGATGGTTGGGAGAGAATAAAGTAGAAAGACAAGGAGAATTATTTGTCTATGCTTGGATAATATTTAGCACCTGTCTCTATGTTATTTCTTTTGCTACTAAACAATACTTTACTTCACCTGCAAACGGAGGATGCGAAAATGCTCTAGTTTCTTCAGGTATACTTACTTTGGAAGTCTTAATAATCTTTTTAGTAACTAGAGCCTCAAAGTTTATAAAGCTATCTAAGAAAAAACGTCGCTAATGGGCCTGTGGTTCAGTGGTAGAGCGTCTCATTCGCATTGAGAAGATTGTGGGTTCGATTCCCGTCAGGTCCACTATATATTATGACAAGTTTAATTTGGATATTAATTAGTTATGTACTAGGATCTATCCCTTTTGGATATTTAATATCCCGTTTTTCTGGGAAGAATATTTTAGAAATAGGATGGAAAAAAACATCTGGGTCTAATGTTTTTAAGAATGTTGGGAAGCGACAAGGAATATTGACCGGACTTCTAGATTTAGGGAAAGGATATTTAGCTGTATTAATAGCTAGACAATTAGGGCTATCTTTAGAAATTCAAATATTAGCTGGGGCAGCTGCTGTAATTGGCCATAATTGGTCAATTTTTTTAAACTTTTCTGGAGGAAGGGGAATAGGAACTTTTGCAGGAGTTCTTTTAATTTTATCCCCTAAATTATTTGTTTTCGCTTTTTTTCTAATGCTTATATTCGCTTTAATTTGGAGTTCTGCGATAGCAACCTTAATTCTTTTCATTTTATTGATAGTATTTTTTATTAATCCTCCAAATTTTTTATCTTTATTAGAATTTCAATCTGCAGGAATGTTGGCGATATTTTGTTTGCCATTTGTTCTTTTAAAAAGATTGAGTCCAATAACGGAATTAATTAAGAATAAAAAAAGATTGTTTTTAATTTTTACTCGTCTTATTTTTGACGATGATAAAATAGTAGGATTTAAAATTAATAAAAAGAATTCTAATAAATTAATAAAACCCTTAGCAAATACCATAACTGCTCCATCTAAGTTTGGCTGGAAAGCAGCTAAATATGGAGCAGACTTAACTAAGGGTGGAATATTAGCCGCGAAGAAGGAAATGGAAAAATATGTCTTTGGGCAAAACAATATAGTTGTTCTAGAGCTCAAGGCAGAAGACTTTAAAAAGATGATGATAGCTGCTGCAAAAAAAATAGTAATCCATCAAGAAGAGATAAATAAAATAAATGTTTTTCCAGTAGCCGATAAAGACACTGGATATAATATGGCAGCTACTCTTTTAGGGGTAGAGGGAACCGTATCTAGAAAAGAATACTCTGATTTCAGAGAATTAGCAGAAGATATGAAAGATGCTGCCATGGTAAACGCCAGAGGCAATGCAGGTATGATTGTTACAGGATATTTTGTTGAACTTTTAGACAGGATAAAGCATCTAGAAACAATAGATGCTTTTCATTTGGCATTAGCCATGCAGAGAGGAATAAAAGCAGCTCGTTCATCAATCTTAAAGCCAGTAGACGGAACCATTTTAGATACAGTTGAGGCAGCAGGTCAAAAAGCTTATGAAATGACAAAAAAGGAAGGAGAAAAAAATATAATAAAAGTTTTAGAAGAATCTTTAAAATCAGCAAAGCATGCTTTAGAAACTACTCCCGAAAGACTTCCTATTCTTAAAAAGAATAATGTAGTAGATGCAGGAGCTTTGGGCTATGTCAAAATATTAGAAGCTTGGCTTGATAGTTTGAAAGGAATAATTCTTGAAGCTCCAGAGAACAAAACTTCTTTCATCCAACCTCAAGCTGAAGAAGAATTGGTTTTTAGGTATGAAATAGTATCTACCTTTACCAAACCCAATAATTTCGATTTAGATATTTTTAAAAAAGAAATTAATTCTTTGGGAGATAGTTTAGAAGTGTTAGATGTTAACAATAAGATTAAATTTCATATTCATACTAACGACACGGCAATTGTTCTAGATAAAATAAAAGATTTTCCAGAAGTAAGTTCTAATGTGGAGGACATGCAAAAAGAAAAAGTGGTAATAAAAAAGAGACTATTAGGGCTCGTAGTTGGAGAAACAGCGAGTCTCCCGTTGTCATATAGAGAAGAAAAAGGGATAGAAGAAGTATCTTTCTTTTCTAGGTTTCCTAATGGAGAAATAATTCATGCTAAAGAAGAGATTTTTTCAAAGATGAAAGAAGCTTTGGAATTAGGAAAGCCTTTACCTAGCACATCAGCACCTCCATTTAAAGATTTTTTAAAAGCATATACTAAAGCTTTTGAAAAGTTTGAAGATGTTTTGGTAATAACTGCATCTTCTAAGCTTTCTGGGACATATAGTTCCGCAAGAATAGCAAGATCAACCTTTAAAAAACCAGAAAAACTACATATATATGTATTTGATTCTTTTTCAATAGAATCAGCAGAGGGGTTAATAGCAATGAAAGCTCAGGAATTGATAGATAAGGGAATGAAAATGGACGAAGTCGTAAAAGAGTTAGAAGTTTTTTGTCCAAAAGTTCATCTATTTGGATTAATTAAAGACATTAGATATATAGTAAGGGGAGGTAGATTTAATTTATCTAAACCTCTTTTATCAGTTGTTAATGTTTTACAAAAATTAGGACTTAGATTATTAATAAAACTGAAAGATGGGGAAATAAAACCTGGAGGGGCTTCTTTTAAAAAAGATATTGCAGAAGATCTTTTTGAAAGAATAAAAAAAATAAATAATGGAGGTAAAATAAAAATATCAATTTCACATGCGGACAATCAAAAGGAAGCGGAAAAGCTTAAAGATATTATAGAAGAAAGATTGGATGGTGAGGTTTTGTTTGTATCTAGAGTTTCTGCCGTAATAGGAACTCATTCTGGACCAGGTGCTTTAATAGTGGGATTTTATCAGGTTGACAAGGAGGTTTTATCTGTTAAAATATAAACAGTCCGCTTCTTGCGGACATTTTTTAAAAATTAAATATAAATATATGGATATCAAAAATTTTCATTCAGCAATCGCCCAAATAGCAGAGGAAAAAGGAATTTCTGCTGACAAAGTCATGGAAACAATAGAAGTGGCTATAGCTGCTGCCTATAAAAAAGACTACGGAGAAAAAGGGCAAATGATAAAAGCTAAACTAGACCCTGTCACAGGGGGAGTTCAGTTTAAACAAGTAAAACAAGTTGTGGAAGAATCAATGTTGTATACAGAAGAAGAGTTAGAACAGATGAAAGATAATAAGGAAGAAATAAAAGAAGAGGATAAAAAAATACGTTTTAACCCTGAAAAACACATAATGTTAGACGAAGCTAAAAAGATAGACTCCAAAGCTAAAGTTGGAGAAGATTTAGAAACAGTTTTACAAACAAAAGAAGATTACGGAAGAATAGCTGCTCAAACAGCTAAGCAAGTAATTCTTCAAAGAATAAGAGAGGCTGAAAAAGAAAGTGTGTTTGATGAATTTAAATCTAAAGAAGGAGAGTTAATCTCAGGAGTTGTTCAAAGAATAGAGGGCAGAAATGTCTTTTTAGACATTGGAAAAACATTGGGAATTTTAGCTAGAGAAGAACAGGTTCCTGGAGAATTCTACAGACCAGGACAGAGAATAAAAGTTTTTGTTTTAAAGGTAGAAGATTCTTCTAAGGGATCTGTTGTTTTCCTTTCAAGAATTTATCCTAAGATAATTTCAAAACTATTTGAGTTGGAAGTACCTGAAATACTTTCAGAACAAGTACAGATTAGAGCTATTGCTAGAGAAGCTGGTTCTCGATCTAAAATAGCTGTTGAGTCTATGCAAGAAGGAATAGATCCAATAGGAGCTATGGTGGGCCAAAAAGGAACCAGAGTTATGGCAGTGATAAATGAACTTGGCGGAGAAAAAATAGATATTATTGAATATTCTGACGAACCAGATAAATATGTTGCTAATGCTTTATCACCAGCCAAAGTAATAGAAGTAAAAGTATCAGCAAAGAACCAAGCTCAAGTTTCAGTTCCAGACGACCAATTATCTTTGGCCATTGGAAAAGATGGGCAAAATGTAAGACTAGCAGCCAAACTAACTGGTTGGAAAATAGATGTTAAAGGTGCTGATGGAGAAATTGTTTCTAGTGATGATCAAGCCGCAGAAGAACCACAAAAAGAAGTAAAAGAATCTAAAGAAGAGAAGAAACCAAAAGCAGCAAAAAAGACCACAAAAAAAGAAAAGGTTAAAAAAGAAAAGGTTAAAAAAGAAAACGTTAAAAAATAATAAATAATAAAATATCATGTTTTTAGTACCAATTATAGTTTCCGTAATTTCTTTATTATTCTCTTTTTTTCTTATTAGAGAAATAAATAAATCAAAGTCTGGCGAAGGAAAAATGGCAGAAGTTTCCCAAGCTATCAAAGAGGGAGCAGTAGCCTTTCTAAAGAGGCAATATAAGACAGTAGCTGTAGCTGCTATTGTAATATTCGTTCTTCTTTTTATTTTTTTAGGATTTAATTCAGCCTTAGGATTTTTAATTGGAGCTGTAGCCTCTGGACTATCAGGATATTTTGGGATGATGGTTTCTACAAAAGCCAATGTTAGAGTAACAGAAGCTGCAAAATCAGGATTAAAAGGTGCTTTGAATTTAGCTTTTAAAGGAGGCTCTGTTACAGGATTTTTAGTAGTTGGTTTAGGATTACTTTCTGTCTCAGGATTTTATCTTTTAACTCATGACTTAGCAGCTTTGATTGCTTTGGGGTTTGGGGGAAGTTTAATTTCAGTATTTGCTAGATTGGGCGGAGGTATTTATACCAAAGCTGCAGATGTAGGAGCTGATTTAGTTGGTAAAGTGGAAAAAGGAATCCCGGAAGATGATCCTAGAAATCCTGCAGTTATTGCAGACCAAGTGGGAGATAATGTTGGAGATTGTGCTGGAATGGCAGCAGATTTATTTGAAACATATGTAGTTACTATAATAGCTGCTATGGTTTTGGGAAATTTATTATTTCCAAACATGGTTCAAGCTATTTTACTTCCTTTGATTTTAGGATCAGTAGCAATACTGGCTTCTATAATTGCTACATTTTTTGTAAAACTTCCAAAGTCAAATTCGATTATGGCAGCTTTGTACAAAGGAATTATTGTGTCAGGAGTCTTATCTGCCATTGGATTTTTTCCAATAATATCAGATTTTAGTAAAAGTTTTGGAGTTCCTTATTTAACATTATATATTCCAGCTGTAATAGGATTATTGGTGGCTGCTGGAATGTTTGTTATTACTGAATATTATACTGCAAAGAATCATCCTCCAGTAAAAAACATTGCTAAAGCTTCAGAATCAGGACATGGAACAAATATTATTGCAGGTTTAGCCGTTGGTATGAAATCCACAATCTTCCCTGTTATTTTAATTTCTTTTGGAGTGTTAATTAGTTTTTGGTTAGGAGGTATGTATGGGTTAGCAATCGCTGCCGTAGCCATGCTTTCTTTAACAGGACTTATCATTGCTATGGATGCTTATGGACCTATTACTGATAACGCAGCAGGTATTGCTGAGATGTCAGGATTACCACCAGAAGTTAGAGAAACTACAGATGCCCTAGATTCTGTTGGAAACACCACCAAAGCTGTAACTAAAGGATATGCTATAGCTTCAGCAGGACTAGCTGCTTTAGTTTTATTTTCTGCGTATACTCAGGAATTATTAAATATTGGAAAACAAGTTCAATTTTCTTTAGGAGATCCAAAAGTTCTTGTTGGATTATTATCTGGAGGAATGATAGCTTATTATTTTTCTGCTCTTTCGATGGAAGCAGTAGGTAGAGCCTCTGGTAAAGTAGTAGAAGAAGTAAGAAGACAGTTTAGAGAGATCAAAGGAATTATGGAAGGGACAGCAAAGCCTGACTATTCCAAATGTGTTGATATTGTTACTAAGGCAGCATTAAAAGAAATGTTGTTACCCGCTTTGCTTCCAGTAATCTTTCCTATTATAATTGTTATTATTTTAGGGCCAGAAGGATTAGGAGGTTTATTAATTGGGTCTTTGGTAGTAGGAATATTCTTAGCAATCCAAATGACCTCAGGCGGTGGAGCTTGGGACAATGCTAAGAAGTATATAGAAGATGGCAACTATGGAGGCAAAGGTTCTTTTGCTCACCAAGCAGCTGTTACTGGAGACACAGTTGGAGATCCTTATAAGGATACTGCAGGTCCTGCCATTAACCCGATGATTAAAATATTAAACATAATGGCTCTCTTAATCGTTGGATTTTTAGTATAAAAAAGACGCCTCAATCCGTAGAAAGAGGCGTTAATGAAAGAAGAAATCTATCCCGAAATATACAGAAAGTACTATTAGAAATACATGAGGAATATTTACGGCCGCTATATACCAGTGGCCGTATTTTATTTTTCTGGTTCCTAATATTGCGGTTGCAGATAAATCACTTCCCATAATTGGTAAAAAGATGACAAGTAAAAGTATCCAGGTACTTTGTTTAGAAAGCCACGCAACAAATTTTTGCTTTCTACCATCAGTAAAGTGGTTGAGATTGTCGTAGCCGCTCCTTTTTCTTATAAAAAGTAATTGATTTTCAGAAAAAGGAATTCGTACACCTTTTTTTAATTGTTTTTTTATCCAAGAAAAAATCTTTCCTACTAAAACTCTAAAGCCGAAAGTTCCAAAATATAGAGAAAACATTTCCACCGTAGCTATTCCATAACAAGCTAAAAATCCTTGCCAAAATGGTTTTCCGTCAGCGAACCAGAAACCCACTTCTACATAGAAATTTGCCCAGAGAGGCAAGGAATCAGAAACGATTTCCGCTGGAGATCTTGCCATAGCAAAAGGGAGAGAAGCGCAGATTAAGGTGAACAAAAAAATAAGTTTTCTATCTAAGGACAAATTCTTAAACTTATTTAACAAATTAACCTCCTTGTAAACGAACTTTAAACTAAAATTAGCATAAATTACTTAAAAGTCTAGATTGACTTAAGATCTTTTGGGGGTATAATAATATATATGAATTTAATACCTACAGTTATAGAAAAATCACAATATGGAGAAAGAGCTTATGATATTTATTCAAGGCTTTTAAAGGATAGAATAATATTTTTAGCCGCCCCAATTTCAGACATTGTGGCCAATGCAGTAATTGCACAGCTTTTGTTTTTAGCTTCTCAAGATCCTAAAAAAGATATTCAGCTTTATATTAATAGTCCTGGAGGATCAGTTACTGCTGGGCTAGCAATATATGACACAATGCAATACATAAAACCTGATGTTTCTACTGTTTGCGTTGGAATGGCAGCTTCAATGGGAGCAGTTTTGTTGTCTGCTGGAGCTAAGAAAAAAAGATTTGCTTTACCCAATTCACAAATTTTATTACATCAAGTTGCCGGTGGAGCAACTGGGGAGGCAGTAGAGATTGAAATTACAGCTAAGCAGATAATTAAGGTAAGAGAAAAATTGAATACTATATTAGCTAAACATACAGGGCAGACCTTAGATAAAATTAGTAAAGATACCGATAGAGATTTTTACTTATCTGCTTCAGAGGCCAAAGAATACGGAGTGGTGGATGAAGTGATAAATAATAAATAGATTAAAGCTTAAAATTAAAAATCCCTTTTGCGGGGGTTTTGTTTTTTTATCAACATGTTAAAATGTATCAATGAAAATAAAACTATTTACAACAATTATTATTAGTCTATTTTTAGGTGGAGTAGCTAAAGCGGCGGAACTTCCATTGGTTCCTTGCGGTGGAGAGGGTGATCCGTGTAAATTGTGCGATTTATTTGTGATGTTAGATAGAATATTCGATTTTATATTTCTTGATATAATTCCACCCATTGCATTTCTAGCGATTATTGCTGGAGGAGTATATTATTTTATTTCTGCTGGTGACCTTGCAAGAATAGCTAAGGCTAAAAGTATTTTAACTTCAGTCGTAATAGGATTAATAATAGTCTATGGTGCCTATATGTTAATTAACGGATTTCTAGCTGCAATAGGAGTAGCGGAAGTAGAGTTTGGAACCAATATTAAAAATTGGTTTGAATATCCTTGTTATTAAGTTTTTAATTTAGAACCTCGATAAATATCGGGGTTTTATTTTTGACAAAATCTTGAAATCTGGTAGAATAAAAACATAAATATTAACAGTGAACTTTGGAATTCAAACCATAAACCTATGATAAATAGGACAAAAAGCGAAAATATCCAATTTTCAAATTTGAATTATGAATCAATTTATCCCATTAATAGTGGGTATAATAACTTTGGCTCTGGGGTCAATTTTGGGTTATTATGCCAGGCAATCAATAGCAAAAAAACAAGCGGGAACTTTAGAGGCCAAACTTCAACAAAAAATAGCGAAAGCTAAAGAAGATTCTGAAGCCTTGCTAGCTGATGCGAAAGTTAAAGCAGAGGCGGCCACAGAAAATACTAAAGAAGAAATAAACACTCGTAGATCAAATCTCTTTCAAACAGAGAAACTTTTGCTTAAGAGAGAGAGCACCTTAGATCAAAGAGTGTCTAATCTAGAAACAGAGCAACAAGAGTTTAAAGAAAAAGTAGAAAAAGTTAGAGAAATAAAAGAGAATTTAGAAAAGGCAAAAGAAGAAACAGTCTTGAAGCTAGAAAAAATAGCTAAGCTTACAAAGGAAGAAGCAAAAGAAGAATTATTAAAAGCTTTAGAGAAGGATCAAAGTCAAGACGTAGAGGAAAGGATAAGAAAAATAGATAAAGAAGGCTGGGAAAGGTTTGAAGCAAAAGCTAAAGAATTATTAACCATAGCAATTCAGAAATTTGGGTTAAGCCAAGCTCAAGAATTAACAACCACAACAGTTAGTCTTCCTTCAGAAGAAATAAAAGGAAGAATTATTGGTAAAGAAGGAAGAAATATTAGGACGTTAGAAAGATTAACAGGAACAGAAGTAATAGTAGATGAGACTCCAGAAGCCGTTGTTATTTCAGGATTTGATCCTGTTCGTAGACAAATAGCCAAACTTGCTTTAGAAAAACTTATTCAGGATGGTAGAATACAGCCTGCTAAAATAGAAGAACAGGTTCAAACAGCAGAAAGTGAGATAGTGAAACAAATAAGAGAAGCTGGAGAAACAGCTATTTATGATGTTGGAATATTAGGCCTAGACGCTAAATTAGTTCAATTATTAGGAAGACTTAAATTTAGAACTAGTTTTGGTCAGAATGTTCTTTTGCACTCAATAGAGGTTTCTCATTTAGCTTCATCTTTAGCCTCTGAAATTGGAGCAGACGTTTCAGTTTGTAAAAAAGCTGGGTTATTTCATGACATTGGAAAAGCAGTAGATCATCAAGTTGAAGGATCTCATGTCGATATAGGTGTTAGAATTTTAGAGAAGTTTGGGGTTGAAAAAGAAGTGATAACTGCCATGAAATCTCATCATGAGGATTATCCTTATGAAAGCTTAGAATCAAGAATTGTTCAGGTAGCAGACCAGATTTCAGGAGCCAGACCAGGAGCCAGAAAGGATACATTAGAAAATTACTTAAAGAGATTGGGAGAATTAGAAAACTTAGCCTTAACTTTTGAAGGAGTTGATAAGGCTTGGGCTTTACAAGCTGGAAGAGAAATTAGAATATTTGTAAAACCAGAAGCAATTAATGATTTGGAAGCAAGAGGTTTAGCTAAAGACATAGCTAAAAGAATACAGGAAGAGCTTAGATATCCAGGAGAAATAAAAGTTAATGTTATAAGAGAAACTAGAGTGATAGAATACGCAAAATAAACATTTATTAATAAACAAGAAAAGCACCGTTTTGGTGCTTTTTTTGTTTGTCTGGAGCGGGTGATGGGAATCGGACCCACGTGGTCAGGTTGGAAACCTGATGCACTACCATTGTGCTACACCCGCTTGGTCGGGGTACTCAGACTCGAACTGAGATTAAATCCTCCCAAAGGACTCGTGCTACCATTGCACTATACCCCGAAGCATTTTATATTTTACTTGATTTTACTCTTTTGGTCAATTTGTTTGTATGATATACTTATTTAATGACTTTTAAGGAAATTTCCGAACAATTGAATCTAAATAAGCAGTGCAAGAAATATGGATTATCTCTTTGGCAATGTCCTCAATTTCTTTTTTTAATAATGGGTATAATAATAATTTTTTCTAGTTTAACTATTTATGCCATAGGAACTAAGTACATAGAAGATCCTTATTTAGTCGCTTTAACGGTCGTTTTTATCACTTTAATCTTATTTATTATAGCTGTTACTATATCTAAAAATTTTGAAAGATTAGCTGAAACAAATAAGATGAAATCGGAATTCGTTAGCATTGTTTCTCATCAGCTACGGGCACCATTATCTAATTTGAAATGGGCTTTAGAATTTATTGTGAGTTCTTCCAAAACAGAAAAGATTTCAGAGAAACGTTTAGAATATATCAATATCTTAAAAGAAAATACTGATAGGATGAGTGAATTAGTATCTGATTTATTAATTGTATCTAGAATAGAACAAGGAAGATTGCCAACCAGAACAGAAAAAGTTTCTTTAAAAGAGGTAGCCCAGAAGATAATTAAGGAACTGGAAATATTTACAAAAGCGTCTAACGTGACTATCTCTTTGAAAGCTGATGCCAATCTGCCAAAAATTCCCCTAGACGTTTCACAAATAAAATTAGCAATAGAAAATATTTTAGATAATGCTATAAGATATTCAATAAAAAATGGAAAAATTAATGTTAAGATAAATAAAAAAGACAATTATTTATATTTTGAAATAAAAGATGGTGGAGTGGGAATTCCACTTAGTGATCAAAAATATATTTTCCAAAAATTCTTCCGTTCAGGTAATGCTTTGAGACACAAAACAGAAGGATCAGGATTGGGTCTTTATATAGCTAAATCAATCATTAAAAAACTTGGAGGTAAACTTAAATTTAAGAGCGAAGAAGGTAAGGGGTCAACCTTCTGGTTCATTCTACCAATTAAATAAAAATAAATTATGACAAAAAAAATATTAATAATAGAAGATGAGTCAGCTTTACAAAAAGCTTTAGGAGATTTTTTAGGAGAAAAAGGATATGAAATTACTTCTGCTCTAGATGGAGAATTAGGATTGGCACTGGCTAAAGAAAAAAGTCCAGATTTGATTCTTTTAGACTTAATTCTACCTAAAATTAACGGGTTTGACGTGTTAAAACAACTCAAAGAAGATGATAAAACAAAAGCTATTCCAGTTATTGTTTTGACTAATCTAGAAGAAATGAGCGACGTAGACAAGGTAATAGGATTGGGCGCAACAACTTATTTAGTTAAGACAGAATATAAACTAGAAGACGTTTTAGACAAAATTAAACAAACTTTGAACGAATAATTTATGAAAGTAGAGCCTCAACAATTAAAAGCCTTTTTACTGGACGCTAAGTTAGTAACAGTTAAACAATTTGAGGATGCAGAAAAAACAGCCAAAAAGAAAGGGCAGGCAGTAGAAGACGTTTTGGTTATGGAAAAAATAGTTCTAGAAGAAGCAATGATTAAAATGAAAGCATATATTCTAGGAATTCCTTTTGTTAACTTAGAGAAAGAGAAAATAGACGACAAAATATTAAAAATAATACCAGAGCCAATAGCTCGTTCAAATAATATAATAGCTTTTAGAAAGAGTGGGAAAACTTTAGAGGTAGCCATGTTAGATCCAGAAGATTTAAGAACTATAGAATTTATTAAGAAAACCGCAAATTATAAAATTCTTCCTAGGTTAACCACTCCAGAAAGTATTAAGAATGTTCTTAACCAATATCAAGAAACTTTAGAAGCTGAATTTGGAGATATTATAAAAAAAGAAGCCAGTGGTATAAAAGTTAGTAAAGATAGAGAAACTCCAGAAAAAGAGAAAGATTTAAAAAAAATGGCAGAAGATTTGCCAGTAGTTAGAATAGTCGACACGTTATTAAAGCACGCTATTTTAGAAAGATCTTCTGACATACATATAGAACCGACTAAAAAAGAAGTTATCGTTAGATATAGAATAGACGGAATCTTAAGAGATGCTATGACTCTTCCCAAGCAAGTCAGTCTTGGCATCGTAGCTAGAATAAAAGTTTTATCTAATTTGAAATTAGATGAACATAGGCTTCCTCAGGATGGGAGATTTAAGATTGAAACAATGGATTATAAATATTCTGTTAGGGTATCAATCCTTCCAGTGTTTGATGGAGAGAAGATAGTCCTTCGTATGTTGGCAGAGACTACCAAAGCCTTAACTTTAGATCAATTAGGGTTAAATGGAGAAGCATTGGAAAAAGTAGAAAATAATTTAAGAAAACCAACAGGAATGATTTTAATCACTGGTCCTACTGGCTCAGGTAAAACCACTACTCTTTATTCTATGATGGAGATACTTAATGTTCCTGGAGTCAATATTTCTACGACAGAGGATCCAGTAGAATATAGAATGCCAAGAATCAATCAAACTCAAGTTAATGCTAAAATAGGATTAACTTTTGCTTCAAGCTTAAGAAGCTTAGTTCGTCAGGATCCGGACATAATAATGGTTGGAGAAATTAGAGACAATGAAACAGCTGGTTTAGCTATTAACGCTGCTTTAACTGGTCATTTAGTTTTATCTACTTTACATACAACCTCTGCCGCTGGAGCCATCCCTCGTTTAGTAGATATGAAAGCTGAACCATTCTTAATATCTTCTACTTTAAATCTTATTCTAGCTCAAAGATTGGTTAGAAAACTTGCAAGCACAAAAGAAAAATACAAGTTGAAAGAGGTAGAGATAAAAAATCTTGAAAAATATTGTAATTTAGAAAAGATAATTGAAATTTTAAGAAAAGAGAAACTACTAGGTTTAAATAAAGGAATAGAAGACATTTATTTTTATAAACCAAAACCTTCCAAAGCTGCACTAGAAGGATATAAAAGCAGGCTAGGAATTTATGAAGTTCTTTCTGTAACAGAGACTATTAAAGATTTAATAGTTAAAGGGGCTACCACCTCTCAAATATCCCAACAGGCCCAAACAGAGGGAATGGTAACAATGATAGAAGATGGGTTTGTTAAAGCAGCTCAAGGATTAACTTCCATAGAAGAAGTGTTAAGAGTTATCGCTGAATAAATTTATTTAAAATGCCAAAATTCTCTTATACGGCAAAATCTATTTCCGGTGAAGAGAAAACTGGAAAGATAGATACCAAAGATGTACATCAGCTATCTACAATCTTGAAATCACAAGGTTTTATTTTGATTGATGCTGCTCTTGAGAAAGACAAAGAAAAAAATAATATTTTAAATATAAACATCCCTTTTTTAAGTGGAGTTTCTTTAACAGATAAGATGATGTTTACTAGAAATCTTCAAGTTATGATTTCTGCCGGTCTTTCCTTGCCAAAAGCTCTTCAGGTTTTAGCACTTCAAGGAAAAAGCAAGATATTTAAAAAAGCTATATTGGATATAAAAGAAG
>Ga0075122_10001883_pt1 | contig 14388 bp, 20 predicted proteins | sample AntAceMetag02UKB_FD_69790 | JGI IMG/M metagenome (GOLD analysis project Ga0075122, IMG submission 69790) | Saline lake microbial communities from Ace Lake, Antarctica - Antarctic Ace Lake Metagenome 02UKB | ecosystem: Environmental > Aquatic > Non-marine Saline and Alkaline > Saline | place... | reverse complement strand
TTTCGCAGTTTCAGGAATACCGCGACTTATCGAATAATTATGTCGAAGTTCAGGAAGTCTTTTAAGATCACGCTACCAGAGGCGGCGTAGTGATGAAAAACTCTAAACTGTCAAGTTATTCCAGTGTTCGGTCAAGTATTACTGCTTTGCTCCGAGTTCAGCGTGGGCCACGGCTGATGCCGGTGTTAGCGCGCCTTAAAAATTTCGTGTATACAAATTTCTAACTATTGCTTTAAAGTGAGCAAAGGGATGAAGTCCTTACTTCCCCTTATGAGTAGCATCTTGAATTCATCGCTTTTGGCGGTGTTAGTTCTCCTAACCCAGTAAGAGGAGGTATCTATATGGTTGAAGAAAATGTTGGTTGTGCAAGACCAACAGGTAAATTTGTTGGAGAATCATCTATAAAAGAGGATATGGCTACTAAACAAAAAACAGAGAAGAATATTATGGTTACTGCAAGAGTTGGCTCAAAAGCTCCTGATTTTGAAGCACCAGCCTATCATAAGGGAAAATTCACAACAGTAAAACTTGCTGATTATCTTGATAAATGGGTAATGGTATGTTTTTATCCGGGTGATTTTACCTTTGTCTGACCAACCGAGATATCAGCGGTCGCTGATAAATATGAGGTGTTGCAAAAATTGGGAGTCGATGTGCTATCAGTGAGTGTGGACAGCAACTTTGTTCATAAGATATGGGAAGAGGCTGAACTTTCAAAAATGGTTGATGGAGGCATCCCATTTCCAATGATATCCGATGGAGGCGGAAAACTGGGGAAAGTTTACGGTGTCTACGATGAAGCAGCAGGAGTAAATATTCGGGGCAGATTCATAATAGATCCGGACGGAGTTATTCAAGCTATGGAAGTAATGACACCTCCAGTGGGTCGAAACATTAAGGAAACTATCCGTCAAATTCAAGCATTTCAACATGTGCGCGAAACCGGTGGTAAAGAGGTTTGCCCTGCTGAATGGGAACCCGGCAAACCTACATTAAAACCAGGCCCTGATTTGGTAGGTCAAGTTTGGAAAGAATGGAAACCATAAAACGGCGTGTTTTGGTTTAAACATTAGGGAGTATTAGTTAGATTTGGATAATGCTCCCTTGGAAAATCAATGTACGTGCATCAATAGATACGGAGTTCTAACACATGCACACGGACGGCAATCGCTCTCGCAATCGGCTTTTCCCAAAGTTTCAATAAAGGTTCATCGCTAATCAACTTTCATCAAGGCCGCCGGTGATACAGGCTTTATAAAAAATATTCTCAATAAACTACCTCCGTCCAGCATAATCGATTGATACTTGGATATGGAGAATAGATGTCAGAATTACATTATTGCAGAAGACTAAAAACCTATAAGAGAGAAGTTTTACACGTCATATCTATAGTGTCATATTATGTTTAGTAAATGAGAACCTGCATTCTTAGGTCTTTCAGGAAAAGACAGTTTAAAAACACATTAATACCAAAAGAATAATCCATGCCAATTTTTGAATTCGAGTGTAGAGATTGTAGTAATAGATTTGAAGAGCTAGTAAAGGTCCAAGAAAAAATTTGCTGTCCTCAGTGTAATTCTTACAATTTAAAAAAACTGATCTCAACTAGTGGCACAATGTCAGATGATTCCAAATGCAACTGGGACGATCCTAATCTGCCTAATAAGCAAGAGTTTCAGCGGAAAAAATATTAACCACCTGGATAAATTGAAGAATTTGAGACACAAAATCGATATAAGTTTTTATAACGATTTTTTGCAGTCGACAGCCAAGCACATTTTGTGACCTATTGTAGTCCAAAGTTTCACAACCCATTAATGCGCTATCCCAATTCAGTGTGACCAACACACCGGGTGGGGGATGTTATGCTGAGTCCTTCAGAGAATTTATAGACCGGAAGCTGCAAGGTTGAAGTGATTGAGCTTCGTTAAGGAGTCATTTGAGATGGCCCATGATTTCGATGATTCAGAAGGTAACATCACGATATGTGGAAGTGGGCAATATGTCGTGATATCTCCGGAGTCGCAGAACCTGGCATGTAAACAAAGATATGCTATGAACACGGGAGACCCTGTAATTTCTTCAAGGAAGAAGTATTGATGAACAAGTTTAAATCACAAGAACATCAAGATGAATCACAGGGAGTCAGATGTCCCATAGTACCGGTGAAAGCTGGTAACTCCGCTGGAGGGAAGGGGACAAGGTCAAATCGCCCTTACATGGGACACACTCGGGCGGACGCAGAACCGTTAAAACGAGTGTCAACAAAACGTGAAAGGATGAGTCAACTCTCCGTGGAGAACCCTGAAATGGTATTCAGGCAACTGATGCATCATTTCAGTGAAAAGAATCTATGGCAATGGTACAATGAACCGTCTGGACGGGCAGCTCAGGGTACGGATGGAATCAATAAGGCCGACTACGGCATCCATCTGTAAGAGAACCTCGAAACCTTACATGGCAAACTGAAACAGATGGGTTATCGTCCGTCTCCAGTACGTCAGGTTTGGATACCAAAAGATGGGCAGCCTAAAAAGCTCCGTCCGCTTGGTATCAGTAATTTTGAGGATAAGATTGTACAAAAAGGCGTTCAACAAGTGTTGGAAGCTATTTATAATCCGCTGTTCTCTAATCGTTCATTCGGTTTTCGTCCCAAACGAAGCTGTCACGATGCGGGAAACCCGCCAGTTGATTGAAGCCCCAATACCAAAAGTGAAGAAACGTAAAATTGGCTTTATTGTTCCGGTTCAATCAAATAAGAGACCTTAGGCTTTGATAACGTGTGTTTACAGGCCGACAGTCCCGCATATTTTAGGGCCTATTCTTACTCAATGTCACAGAACTGATTACAGTGTATGTCAAGTTAGGTGTGGGCTGCGGGTGAAACTGGTGTTATTGTTCAGTATACACGCTCATGGGGACCAACATTGATTAGGATAATATCTTTGTCAGTGATAAGCAGTTCAAGGGTAATACGGTAAGAGATATTGATTGAAACAGAATGAAGTTCTTTAAGCTTACCTTTTAATTCATGGAGTCTGAGAGAGGGATGATTGGGGTTCAGTTCCAGTAGTTTTAGTGTTTTTTTGTACTGGCCGAGTAAAGCTGGATGTTTTCTGATAAATTTTTTTGCTCTTTTATTGTAGCTGTTAGTATAAATGAGTTTGTAGGTCATTTAGTTATCCGTTCAACATGATCATTTACACTTTCAACAATGAAATCACCTGCTTCGACATCGGCTTTGGCTTGATGCAGAGCAGCGTCTAGCTCACATTCACGTAAGTAGTTGTAGTGTTCCATGTTCATGACAACATAGCTTTCTTTGCCACGCACGGTGATGATTAATTCGTCAACACCACTTAAGTTGTTTTCAATGACTGAAACACCCTTTGTTTTCAATTCATTTGCTGTGATGTTCATGACATACTCCTATTAAATTTGTTCAACATACCTTTTATAGATTGTTTATAGTACTATTATGAGTATTATTTACAGTATTTGTCAATGCCGATTTTTATTACTGGTTTCTTTTAAAAATTTGTATTTACGCAATAACGTGCACATGCAGTCGGACGGCCCTTACGCTTTTTGATTCATGAGAGCGAAGTCGCTCATGAGGTTATACAACTGGGCAGTAGAGTGTTCCTTCAAATGGCTCAATCGCAGGTCTGTGCGGGAGGTGCTGAGTAATCGGCGTTCCTGCCGTGAGAGATTGAAAAACTATAGATAAGGAAATATCTTTGATAGGCTTTGTTCGACTTGCTTTTGGTCTGACTTCGATAAATGGCCTATTTTTCTGAGAATGAATCTATTGTCCAGCGTGAATAGTCTCATTCTTACAACAGAGGGGGCGGTTAAACCTGATGTTTTCTTGTTTTTTATCACACAGTCCAGAGGCCGGACAGAAAACTGAGACTAATAATCCGGTATTACGGATCCAATTGGAAATAGATCGATTACACACAGAAATCGAGTCCGTAGTCAAATTCGTTAAATGAGTTTTTCTACAGGCTCGTTGGGATGGAAACCTGAGCATCAAAACAAAGGAGGGATTTTAATAGTGGAATCTCAGCTGGGCTATTTTGATTGTGTCATTGTCGAACTTATACACAATTCGATGTTCATCGTTTATCCTCCGGGACCAGTAACCTGACAATCCATGTTTTAATGGTTCAGGCTTTCCGATTCCCTCATGAGGATGTCGTTGAATATTGCGTATTAACAGATTTGTTCGCTTGAGAATTTTTTTATCCGTTCTTTGCCAGAACAAGTAATCATCCCAGGCGTTACTAGAAAATCTAATATTCATTCGATGAGCTCTTTGGTCAGGCCTTCGCTGTTTTCCAGTTCAATTATTGACTCAAGTAGTCGTTTTGCATTTTTGGGACTTCGTAATAGGTATGTTGTTTCTTCCATTGCTTGGTAATCTTCCAATGACAGCATGACTACCGGGCGTTTACTTTTTCTTGTGATAATCAACGGATTGTGATCATCACAAACTTTTTCCATAGTGCTAGCCAGGCTCTCTCTAGCTTTCGTGTATGAGATAGTATCCATTTTGACCTCTATAAAGTATGTACTTATAACTGTACATGTACTTTATAGGAATTGTCAATCTGGTATTTTACTTAGGGTGTAAAAATCCCAACGAATATGTACAGCTGACCGTTATCGTGGTAGCTGATTGTAGTGTTATGCAGTGAAGAATCAATACCGTTAAAACTATAAGGAGGTCATTTTGAAGTCAGTTGAAAGTATTTCTCAAAAAGAAACCATTGATCTTCTCAATAAGTGTTGGATGACACACGATGGTCTGTGGTTTTTTCATTGCCTACAAGAATTTGGGATTGAGGTAACGAATAAAATCAATAAATCAGCGATCAAATCTCTATCTGCTATCGAAATTGAGAGAGTAAAGAAAACAATTGGTTTTGAAGAACAAATAAAAAACTACAATGAGTTTCAAACATTTTTTATTGAAGCATCCAAGTTAATAATCCCTGAATTCATGAATGTGACTTTTGATTACCCTGCGATAAATAAAATAACATGGAAATTTGAGCAAGGAAAATGCTTTGCATATGCAGGTATCAAAAGGATTGGTTGCATAGAAAAATATGAATGCGGTGTTCTTTATAGAATAAAGTGTTGGCTCGATTCGCTTTCTATAAAACATAGATTCGATCCAGAGATTGGACTGTGTTCAATGCATCACAATGGTGATTGTTCAGGGGAAATACATCTTTTTATTTAAAAGTACTAAATTTTGCATAACAACATGCACCGGACAGCACTTATTAAAAATGGACATTCGGAAAATAGAGTATAAATTCGAGTTAGACGAAATTGATTGGCTTGACGCTGCAGAACTGATCCGGCTGGCACCTTTGGGTGTCCGGGATCCGGTCAAACTTCGTCGATCATGTGAAAAAAGCTATCTAACCTGTTTTGCATTCGACGGTACGAGACTGATTGGAATGGGCAGAGCAATCTCTGATGGTGAATACCAGGCTGCGATTTATGATTTAGTCCTGCTGCCTGAATATCAGGGCAGCGGAATCGGTAAGGAGATTATGGAGCAGATACACAGCCGTCTACCCGTGGACACAATTATTCTATACGCTGTGCCCGGTAAGGAAGTTTTCTATAAAAAACTCGGGTACCACAAAATGCTCACTGCTATGGCAAAGAAAGACAAAAATACAGATCGTTTCCGCTCTGATGGATATATCGAATAAATGACACTTTTTAAATTACAAATATTCTCTTTAATAAACACAAAATGACTGAAATTGAGAAACGCTTCCTGAAAAAATAGCTTAAGCACATTATTGCTTCGTTGATTCTGATAGTGGTTGTGGCAGGAATTAAAGCTCCTCTGAGTGGTTGGTTCAGGTCACAAAAGCCATCTACATATTATCAATTGCATCTTATAGGAGAATTCAGCTAGGGTAACATTGCAGTTTCTTTTTAACAGGGAGGCAATATAAAACCGCACATCGCAGAAGAAACAATTACTTCAGACAAACCGGCAAGACGGCATGATATCGACTGGCTGCGATTGATGGCAGTATTCCTGCTGTTCTTTTTCCACACAGCCCGGGTTTTCTCCCCCGGGGAAGAGTTTTACGCCCACAATGATACCACGAGTAATCTGTTAAACTATCTCTTTATCCGGCCACTCAACCCCTGGCACATGTCCTTTTTCTTTCTGCTGGCCGGTGCCTCAACATGGTATGCAATGCGTCGCCGCCAGGGGGGGCAGTATGTCAGGGAGCGCTTTCAGCGACTGTTTATCCCTTTTGTCTTCGGTCTTCTTGTGCTCATCGCCCCACAATCCTACATCGGATTATTGAATCACTCGGATTATGTGGGATCCTATTTTGAGTGGTATCCCAATTTTTTCTATCTTCAGCCTGCGGATAATGACGGCTATTTCATGGGAGGACATACCTGGGGACACCTGTGGTTCATCTTCCACCTGTTTGTCTATTCGTTGCTGGCCACACCATTGTTCCTCTTTTTCAAACGGGAAAGAGGGACGCGCTTTATCAAGGGACTGGCGCGGGTCTGCACCTGGCCCGGAGGGATCTTACTGTTCCCGGCGCTGCTTCTCCTGATGAGAATGGGTCCCCATATTGCCGGAGGATGGCCGCTGTTCTACATGACCTTCTTTATCTACGGTTATATCATCATGAGTGATGTGCGATTCTGGGAAATGATTGATAAATATAGGTTTGCGTCAATCCTCCTGGGCCCGCTTGTCCTGATCGTTTTTCTGATCCTCGATTATACCGGAGGGTGGCCCGACCAGCCGAATCAAGTGCCCGTTGCCATTATCAGTGGCTATTGGCGGAGCTTTGCCCCATGGTTTATCATTCTCATGTTTCTGGCCTGGGGGAAGCGTCTTTTAAACTTCAGTAACGGTTTCCTGACATATTTCGCTGAGGGAGCCTATGCCTTATATATACTCCACCAGACGGTGATCGTCATCATCGGTTATTTCGTGATCCAGACGGACCTTGCGGTTGGATTCAAATATGTGATTATCCTGGTGGCTGCCTTCGTCTCCTCAGTTCTGGTGTATGACCTGCTGATCAGGCGAAATAATGTTTCCCGGTTCCTGTTTGGAATGAAATCGAAGAGATGAGTTCATGCGGTATAATTATGATAAAACTACAAGCAAAAGTATTCCTGCTCATTCTTTTGATTCCGCTGCTGACGGGGTGTGATTCAAGCGTAGAGAGGATTGCGTTTGATCAGAAAGCCTGCCCTTATGTCGCTTTTGAAAACGTTAACCTGGTGCCCATGACCACGGAGAAAGTGGTAACTGGTCAAACCATACTGGTCAAAGGAAACTTGATTTTTGCCGTGGGCGATGAGGCTGATGTTAAAATCCCCAATAACACATGCATTATTGATGGTTCCGGCAAATATCTGATGCCCGGTCTGGCCGACATGCATGTGCACACAACTGATGCCTGGCAAAGTATGGAATGGCCCGTGTCGCCGCTGGACCTATTTCTGGCCAATGGGGTGACAACTATCCGGGATTTTGGTCCAAAGGGGACCATCACCGATTACACATTACACTGGCGGGATGCTATTGCCGCAAGTCAATTGGATGGACCCACCATTTATACCAGTGGAGGTATACTCTATGGTCCGCTTGATCATCCAGGCCAAGAGGTGCTTGATCAACAAGCACGGGGATTCGATTTTATCAAGCTCTACTCATTTCTCTCCAGAGATGAGTTTAACGAAGCTATCTCAACGGCAAGAAAGCAGGGGATCTATACCGCCGGACATATCCCATTTCAAGTGGGATTGGATGCTGTGCTGGAAGCAGGTATGGATGAAATCGCACACGTTGAGGAGCTGGCCTGGGAGCTCGTGGAGTTTGATCGGAACAAAGATCTTGTGGGATATCCGTGGCTGCGTTATGTGGCTGAAACCGGTTACATGCAGTTTAAAAAAGAATTCAATCTGGATCCGCAAAAACTAGGTCCTCAATTCAGGCAAGAAATATCGGCACTGGCGAAAAAACTTCAGGTAACCCGTACACCGGTTTGCTCAACCCTGGTGGTGGATGACGTCATCCGGAAAAAACTCTTTCATGTCAGCGAATTTCAAGACGATCCAACAAGCGCTTTTCTTCCACCAAAGTATCTGAAACGCTTGCAACGAGGACAAGAGAAACACCAGGTGATGTTCAAAGGTGGGGAAGATTATGCGCCGTTCAAGTATGAGGTTGATAAGCACCTGCTGAGGGAACTGAAAAAACAGGGTGTGCCGGTTCTTCTGTCGACCGATGCCGGGGGTGGCGGCATGGGGATCGTGCCCGGGTTTTCGATTCATCGGGAATTGGAGATTCTAGTGGAAAACGGTTTTTCACCCTATGAAGCTATTGCCGCTGGAACCGTGAAAGCCTCGCAGGTAGCGGCAAAAATGAGCGGGCGGGATGAATTCGGCACGATTCAGGTAGATAAACGGGCCGATCTGTTGCTGCTTGATGCCAACCCGTTGTTGGATGTGTCCCATATCAGGAAACCATTGGGGGTGATGGCCGCCGGTCGCTGGTTTGATCAACGGATGTTACAGGGAAAACTGAAACCCGGGATTCCCCTCACTGCTGTTGTGAGACACATTCGTGAACCAGATCACCAGTCCCAGACCCATTTTGAAATACTGGTGGGCCATGACTTCAAGGGGAAATTACCCGGGGCTGTGGCTGAGATTTCAATTGTGGGCCCCCGAGGGAAACTGGCTCTGGGCAAAGAAGATTTTCGATATTTTTCTTCTGTCAGAGCTTTTTGGGCGCAGCTGCCGGGAAGTCCGCAAGTCGGGACCTATGTTTTTTCATTAGCCAGTCATGATCGAAAAGGGGTGGCTACCAACACCCAATCCATTGTCAGAAATATCGGGGTCCCGGACACAGCTGCCTTATCACCGGTATCCGGAGCGTTGATCGATACCGCAACAGTTACATTTTCATGGGGTGGACTTGAGACCTCATTCCCGGTGTATTACCGGTTGGAAGTCCTCGACCAGGATGGCGTCCGTGTTTATTCCACAACTTATATCAAAGACATGCTGTCCCATACCGTTCCCGAAAGTGTACTGAAACCCGGAAAATTATACAGGTGGCGGGTTCGTGTGGTCGATCAACCCAACTGGTTTTCAGTGCAGAACCGGTCACAATGCCTTTTGCAACGTTTTAGCATGGCCATGGAATTGAGATAAGTTGCTTTTCTGAGGAGCTGAGAAGAGATGTTTGGAAGTAGTGCCTGCCAGGACACTCCCATTGTGTTTTTCATAGACGGAGAAATGAGATTGGGTTATTTTATGAGCTTTTATCGCAAGCTCGTTTTCGCACAAAAATCCACCTTCCCTGTGAGCATCAAATGACAATTATCAATGTAGAACTGGAAGATGGTCTTTCGGTCGATCAAGTTGCACATATTATGGATCTGCTCAGGTTGATCAGAGGTGTCGCAGGGGTGGCAGGTGATGAGTCCTATCAAACAGTGACTTTGAGTTCCCCTGAACCCAGAGGAACTCTGGTTCCTTCCGGAAGACCCCAGCAGGAGATCGACCTTGATCATATTAATCCCGAACAGAAAAAACATATCATATCTCAAGCAATCGCCTGGGGTTCCCGAAACGGCAAGATAACCCTGAATGTCCTGGAAAGATTGAGTCCGGAAGAGATGGTGAGTCTGGCGACTAATTTTCTCAGTGAAATGACAGATGATGAAAAAGATGACATCTTCCGGGGCATAGCTTGAGAGATCGGTAGAGAGCACTTTGATAACTGAAACATGTTGGTCGTATATATAACAGAGAGAGAAAAATTGAAAATAAGAGCAGCGACAGAATCAGATCTAAATGATGTGCTGCACGTGGAAAAAACGGCTTTCGGTAAGGACGAAGGTCCAGTGATTGTGGATCTTGTAAACGGATTATTAAATGACCCAAGTGCCTTTCCGCTCTTGTCCCTGATTGCCTTTGAGAATGATCAAGCCGTTGGTCACATTCTGTTCACGAAAGCACGCCTGACCGAATCCAATGCATCGATATCGGCAGCCATACTTGCCCCTCTGGCAGTGATTCCCAAAGCACAATCCCAGGGTGTCGGCGGGCAGCTCATTGAAGAGGGCTTGCAGCGATTATCAAAATCAGGAGTAGACCTGGTGCTGGTCCTCGGTCATCCGGACTACTATCCCCGCCATGGATTCGTACCTGCAGGTGCGCTCGGCTTTGAAGCCCCCTTTCCCATTCCGGTTTCACACGCTGATGCGTGGATGGTCCAGGCGCTTCGTTCCGGTTTGATCGGAAATGTCAGCGGTAAGATTGGTTGTGCTGATTTTCTAAACCGCCCTGAACATTGGCGTGAATAAAATAGACCTTCAGAATGTATTGCTGAGAGAATAAAATGCCATATGTATTAACCAATAGACTGGTAGTGGGACTGGCCTCAAGTGCATTGTTTGACCTCGACGAGTCTGATCATGTTTTCAGAACGGAAGGGAGTCAGGCCTATCGCAAATACCAACTGGAGAAGCAAAATGAGCCCTTAAAACAAGGGGTGGCATTTCCATTTATTAGAAGGTTACTGGCCCTGAATAATTTGAACCCGGACGATCCTCTGGTTGAAGTCATCTTACTGTCCCGTAATGACCCTGATACTGGCTTAAGGGTCATGAACTCCATTGAGTATCACCAGTTGGGGATCACGCGCGCCGTGTTCCTGAATGGAAAGTCTCCCTATCAATATATTCCCGCCTTCAACATCGAACTGTTTTTGTCGGCAAATCCCAAAGATGTCAATCAGGCTGTAACGGCTGGCTACGCAGCCGGGCAAATACTGCATGGCAATATCGTGGATGATAAAGAAGATAAACAGCTACGCATCGCTTTTGATTTTGATGGAGTGATTGCGGATGACGAAGCCGAAGAGGTGTTCCAGAGATCAGGTAACCTTGAGGATTTTCATTCCCATGAAGCGTCGAAGGTTAATGTGACCCACAATCCGGGACCATTGAAGGAATTTCTGCAAAGAATATCACAGATCCAGAAACTGGAGCTGGAAAAAGCTGAAGCGGATGCGACCTATCAACCCGTTCTGCGGGTTTCCATTGTGACAGCCCGGAATGCACCTTCACATAAACGGGTGATTAACACGATGCGTTCCTGGGGCATTACGGTGGATGAGGCTTTTTTTATGGGGGGTGTGGAGAAATCCAAAGTACTGGAAGTGATCAAACCCCATATGTTTTTTGATGATCAACGTTTGCATCTGGAGGCTTCATCAAACATACTTCCATCGGTACATGTGCCCTTCGGGGTTGCCAATAAAGTGGCCCTTTAGGAATACTGAAATAAAAGAGACCGTTCTCCATTTGCCTATTTAACAGGATGACATATGCCGCTGCAAAATAGAGTTAATCCTTGGGGAAAACTGAGCGCGACGTCCGCTAGAGGAACACTGCTAGGGAATAGAGGCATCCTTCATAACGACCGGAAAGAGATCGTCAAAGCCTATCAACATCAAAACTGGGTGACGTGTAAATTACAATTCAAAGGTCGAAAACGAATCCTGATGTCGCCCCATAGATACACCGAACTTTTCTTTCTGGATGAAGCAACTGCATTTGCAGCTGGACACAGGCCCTGTGCAGAATGCAGAAGGGAGCGCTACCTTGAATTTAAAGACTACTGGGTCAAGGCCAACCTGAACAAGTCCCCGGAAGCGGTGAAGGCCTCAGACATCAGCAGGATTTTGCATCAAGAAAGAATCAAAAAAAAAGAAAAACGGACATTCAAAGCAAATCTCAAAGAACTCCCTGAAGGGTCCATTTTTTCGGTGAACGGTTCTGCTTGTATCATGTTCGCAGGCAGGGCACATTTATGGTCATTTGAGGGGTATCGTCCGGCAGACAGCCTGAATTTGCCCGATGAGGTGGATGTCTTAACGCCTAAATCTATTGTCAAGGTGTTTAAACGGGGTTTGATGCCCAAGATCCACGACAGTGTGTTTATGTAAAAAGAAGATATGGGGCAGTTTCATGTCCTCCGCTGCCAAAAGAAAAACTGGATAACATCAGATTTTCTGAAACCGACCCCGCTCACAAGATATCAGCGGCTGTAACGCGTCACCGGCAGAGATTGAAAAAGCGGTCTCCCGGACTTCATTTAAAGAGGGATATCGAGCATTACACATCGGAACGGATTAAAATATTATGGATGGTAAAAAAAGATCGAATATTAAGCAGGGCCTTGAGGTCAAGATCGTCTTAAAACAGGACCAGAGAAGTGGCAAATTAACCGAAGGTGTTGTCAAGGATATCCTGACAAACTCTGCCTCACATCCCCATGGCATCAAAGTCCGCCTGGCCAGCGGCGATGTCGGACGTGTTAAAGAAGTTTGCGGTTTTTAGTAAAACACCGCTCAGGTAGAACCCAATTACCGAAGAGGAGAGAAATGAAATTATTCAGCAGCAATACGGATAAAGAGTGGGAAAGGTTCGGGAAAAATGACCCCTACTTTGGCGTCATTTCTGATAACAAATACAAGGTATCAAATCTAACTGTAGACCATAAGGAAGAATTTTTCCAATCAGGATACGCCTATATGGATCGTGTTATTACCAGAATAAAGAAGTATCTCGATCCGGGTTTCACCATTAAAAATGCGCTTGATTTTGGTTGTGGGGTGGGAAGATTGGTCATACCTATTTCAGAAGTGGCTGAAAAAGTCACGGGTGTTGATGTGTCTGAATCGATGCTTAGTAAAGCTAGAAATAACTGCGAAGTGCGGTCTCTTAAAAATATAGACTTCGTAAAATCAGATGACCAACTCTCATTACTGAATGAAAAATTTAATTTCATTCACTCCTTCATTGTCTTTCAACATATCCCTGTTAAAAGGGGTGAGCATATTTTTAGAAAATTACTATTTTTATTGGAAGACGGGGGATGCGGGGTTGTTCATTTTACATATGCCAAGCTTTCTAAAATTAAAAATCTGATTGCCCTCATCAAAAAATACGTCCCGTTGGCAAAAAATATTCTGAACCTGATGAAGGGGAAGCCGTTTTTTGCGCCTGTGATGCAAATGAATAATTATGATCTGAACAGATTGTTTTTCATCCTGCAGCAAGCCAATGTCTGTGAGTTTTTCACTGAACTCACAGATCATGGGGGTGATCTGGGAATTATTGTCTATTTTAAAAAACAGGAAAAAGACATCGTCATGTCCAAACCTGGCCTTTAAATCTCCCCTTACTGGTTGATAGATGAAACATCAGCAACTAACGCTTCATATTTTTTCGGGGCTACTTGTGCAGTTCTCATTTGAGATCCCGTCAGATTCGATGCTGAGGTCTTTGGGCAAGTAAAACTTAAATGTCACCCCCTGACTATTCTCCTCGGCCCAGATTTTACCCCCATGATAGTAGATAATCTTCTTGCAGATGGGAAGACCCAGACCAGTCCCCTCCGCTCCTGTCTTCGTCAGGGAGCTTTGAATAAACGGATCAAAGATGGACTGTAGCTCGTCTGTTGGAATTTGAACTCCCTGGTTGCGAATAGAAATTACTAGTTTATCCTGTTCATCTTTAAAGTTGACCATGATCTTTGTGTCGTCATCGGAGAACTTGATGGCATTGCTGAAAAGATTTGAGATGACCTGTTTGATCTTGAGAATATCGAAGTACAGCATACCGAGCTGTTTATCTTCCATGGTCAAGGTCAGGTTTTTCTCCTGCAGCAGGGGGATCATTTCACGCTTTATATCATAAAATGCCAATTCCAGACTTGAATGCTGAAAATAAAAGTCCATTTTTTCAGCCGGCATTCTGGAGAGATCCAGAAGATCATTTAAGAGGGTTAACAGTCGTTTGCCGCTGATATTAATGTTGGTGAAATATTGTTTCAACCTCTTTTTGGATTTGATATCCATTTTCTCTATTCCAAATTTCGAATAGGCGAGGATGGCGTGCATCGGGGTTCTTAATTCATGACTGATGTTTGCCAGAAATTCACTCTTCAGTTTATTGGCATGCTTTGCCTGATTCTTGGCAATTTCAAGCTCTTTGGTTCTTTCCTGTATCTTGTCTTCCAGATTCTCCTGATTTTCTCTTAACCCAAGTTTCCGTCGCCTTCAGTTTGATAATGTCTGTACAGACGACATAAATAGCATTAAGGATCTCATTTTCAAATTCGGCTCCACCCGAAATGAGCAAGACGATGGGGGTTTTTTGCTTGGAATAGAATGTCGCCTCAAATCGAATATTTTCGCCAGTTTTTATCATCCTGTCCAAAGAGTGAGCAAGGATATCCTGATTATCAGTTGTCAGGAAATCGTTGATACTCATTGACAGTAAT
>Ga0075122_10001882_pt1 | contig 14389 bp, 24 predicted proteins | sample AntAceMetag02UKB_FD_69790 | JGI IMG/M metagenome (GOLD analysis project Ga0075122, IMG submission 69790) | Saline lake microbial communities from Ace Lake, Antarctica - Antarctic Ace Lake Metagenome 02UKB | ecosystem: Environmental > Aquatic > Non-marine Saline and Alkaline > Saline | place... | reverse complement strand
ATTGCGTCGAAGGTATCCTCAGTTTCCACGGTGTGTGAATTAAAATTTATTGTTAAGTTATTATTTACCGTCAGACAATCTTGGCTATCTGAAATACTGTTTATTACTTCATAAGTCCTGTCAACACTCAAATCCCGACAAACAGTAATGTTAATCGGGTCTACTTCAAAGCTGACTGAATCTGATTGTCGCCATGTTCCGTCGCTGGATTCGTTACACCAGAATGTCACAGTATGCGCCCCGTCGATCATTGTCGTGTTCGTCATATTAAACTGAGTTGACGTGTATTCTGTTAAGGTGTGGTTTACTCCATCTTCATTCCACCTACATTCATCCATAGCAACTGCGGTTGTAATGTTGAATAAGGTTGTCGGTTCGTCCTCTATAAATATTTGTGATGGCGTTGGCGAGATGATGTCAATGTACGGCGTGTAGGTAATGCTTAGATATGGTCTTAATGACGGAGTTGCATGTTCCTTTGAATAAAAATCAATATCGTCTGATAATCCTGGACTTCCAAAAACATCGTGGGTAATCATAAGAATTGTTACATTTAAATAATTATTTTGATGTGAATAATTTATCATTTCGGTTGTGTTAAAGCTCTGCCATCCCGTAGGCTCTCCACTTCCTCCAAAGAATTTTATACTATCTTCTGCTATAGGATTATAATAATCATTTGATGGTTTAGTGTTCCATGTTATTTCTGGAGATGTCGCTTCTACTGGGGGTGTTGTTGAATTACCCTCAGTCCATTCTTCTCCACTTATTGAAAAGTTACTATAAACTAAATGTATTGATGTATTAAACCCCTCTGACGAATCATCTAAACCATTTGAAAACAAATAAAAATAAAAATTACTATTGCGTATTGAAAGGTCTAGTGGAACTGAAGATATATTAAATTTTAAGATTGCATAACTATCGGTTGTAGAGTTCCTTATAAAAATTGAAGTGTGTGCCCCAATTTCTGAGTCTGGGTTTGCTTCCATTAAAGTAGCATCCTCCAAATTTTCAGTATCTGCATCCTGTAATATAATCGTAGGATCTACATAAACTGGGTAAACTGCATTTTGTAAAAAATCGTATGGTGTCTTAATTGTAACATAAAGACTATTTCCAGACTTCTTTAATTCATACTCTCCCAATATTGATTTTCCGTCGCTATCTGTTATGGTTGGTGTTGGTAACGAATAAATTTCTTTTCCACTTGAATCGCTTATCTTTATACTTCCCTGAAATCTTTTATTTTTCTTCTTATCCCGGTCCTCATCGTTGATCGTTATCTTTCCTGCATTAGTAGAAAATATAAAATCTAGATCAAGTGTTGGATTTCCTCCATCTATGATATATTGCGCAGGTACTGGCAATGAATCAAAACTCTCGATTACTAGATTTTCCTTGAAAGTTCCGAGCTTTGAAGAATAAGTCAAATTAAGACCATCTCCGTAAGCATCTTCGTAAATGAATGAATTTGTGTCGCTTGTTCCCGTGACCGACTGTGGCATTGAAATTTGCTCTAACTGACCTAAATCATTTCTAAAATTAAGAGCCATCGGTTGGAAAGTAATTTCTGTTTCTTTCGCAATATATTTCACGACCTGACCTTGTGTTAGATCCGAGTTAAAGAATACATTATACCCAGGCTCATAATATTGATCTATCTCATACTCCCAGAGCAAATCTTCACTTTCTATTATGCTAAAGAATTCATCTTGGAATGGTACAAAGTTCTCATATCTTTTTGTTTTATCGTCTATAAATTGCGTACCACCTCCTATTGTTCTAGTGTATGTGCCGTCCGGATTTTTCCATATTTCGGTAGTTGCAGTTCTTTTCCATAATTCTGGGCTTTGGATTTCTTTACCTTCCGTCGAGAAGACGATCGGTAAGATTATTAGTAGGGCGACTATGACTATCGAAACATTCCTAACCATGTCTAGTCTTGCTGATTTTTCCATCTTATTATAACCAGATTAGTAGCAATATAAATGATGCGATGAACATCAAAAGCCCTACGAAGAACCCTGAGAGCACTAAACCTCCCATCCTGAATAAAACTACTATTAACACGAAGAGTCCGAATGACAGTATAAGAGAAGCCACCCATACTGGATATGAGTTCTTTTCCGACTCTGGCTTATCTCCCTGACCAGGAATCCACGACCATTTGCTTAACGTAGCGAGGGTTGTTACTCTAGCCGAAACCGAGAGCTTGCTAAATTTTTTCAATCCCTCTACCTCCCTTATGACAAATATGTTAAAGAAGAATTCGTCTCCTATACTCGCTCCTGTTGGAGTTAATACTTCGAATGATCCATGGAACCGGCTTTCCTCTATTGCGCTCACAGTTGCTTCGGTGTTTGACAGTTTTACAAAATCACAGATCGATAGGTTTCCTTCTATCTGTGTCGATACGCTCGAGTTCTCTGTGCTACAAAATATTGAAACTTCTATTGGGTCTGCCCCCTCATTTGTTATCAAAAACTCTTTTTCCCTCGCTCTAACCGAATCTTTTGCCAACGACATGTCCATGTTTTGCCTAAAGTTTCTGGTCGTTATGCTAAAGTTTGTTGCCTCCAAAACTCCCTCGCCTATTACCACCACTGCTCCGCCCCCACTGCCTCCACCTCCGTCTGAGGCAGATGTTGTGAATGAAAGCGTAGATGAATTTTCATTACTGGCGAGATCCACTGCATAGATTGTCATGTTATACGTTCCGAAGTCTGTTGTCGTTGCCTGAAAATTTGTTCCGCACGTGAAGCTTACGTTATTGTTTAGCCCGTCTATTCCGCCAGCTGAGTTGAATATTGAATACTTACAGGAGTCCAGATTTGTGTCGGAAACTGTATTTGTTGTGTTGACTGTTTGGGATCCGTCTGTCGTCGCTATCGTTGAGATTGAGATTGCTGGATACAATGTATCTACTGTAAATGTGAAGTTTGATACTCCGAATGCTGAATTTCCTGTCTCGGTCGTGTTACACCTAATATTCCATAAATAGATCCCTTCAGGAAGTATTAATTGAAACTGGTTTACTAGATCCTCCGTTATCGAATCATCTGACTTATTTTCTAGAAATTCTCCTGTTGAGTTAATAAACAGCTGGCATGTTTCTACCGTCTGCGTTGAATGCTCCGGCGTGTAATTAAAGGAGGTTAATGCGGATGATAGATATTTATTATTCGTCGGATAATTTAGACTGACTACCGGATTATCTATGTCCACATTAACAGTAAAATTACCCGTTGAATAGCTGCTCCTTGATTCGTTGTTTGTTGCCTTGCAGTTCCACGTAAAGGCGTCTGTTGAGTTGAATGTCATTTCGAAAACCGTCGAGTTATATGTCCCCGTCAAATCTATGGTTTCTGATAAGTTTAGATCTCCAGTTGAATTCCAAAACTCGAACGTCACGTTGCTAATCTGGACTTCATCTATCATCGAGCAATTAAAAGATTTTACCGACGGCGAAGCTGTGTTGTTTGCCGGCGACTCCAGTGTTACCACTGGTTTATTTTGATATTGGATATCTAGCCCTGAATATTGCAGTAGGGCTGCTGTACTAGAATGAAAATTAAAAGGAATTATGCAACTCGCCCCGTCTAATATTCCGCCGCTACATGCACCCAAATCTATTACGTCGTTTAATGCCTGGAGGAAGTTTAGAGACTTAGAGATGTTATTGTATGTTATGTTTATGTCAGATAACTCTATTATTCCTGGTGTGTCAGAATGAAATTCCAGTGGTACTTCGCAATAGCTTTCTGAATTCCCTGAGCAGTTTTCCAGGAAGTTGTTTATTGAAGTCGCCATATCATCACTTGTTCCGGATGAGCCCGTCCAGACTGTCGTACCGTTAACTATTAACGTTGGATTCGTTGGATCGCCGTATCCGTCCTCGAATGTTATATTTATTGGGGGATCATTGGTGGCTGTATATCCTGTCTGGAGATAGCTTCCACTTAAATACCTTACACTCCTCATAAAATCAAAGACTTCTGGTTCGTTTTGAGTCGCGGAATAAAATCTAATAAAGTCATCCGTGGATGTTCTCTCCAGCAATATATAAATTGGCTCATTTATGACGGGGCTGTCCGAAACCTCAAAGTCTGTTCTAGAGCAACAACCATCTGGTATGACGTCCACTACTGGTCCGAAATCTTTTTCATATAGTATTGAATCATTTCCAACATACCTAAAAACTACTGAAACATTACCTGGTGTCGCTGTTCCGTATAAGACCCAAAACCCCACGCTGTCTATCTTTGTTGATGTCAGATTGAATTCTATTCCACCTCTTGTAACCGTACCACCTATGTTGTAGCCCGCGACTGGTGTGTCGTAATTATGGAATATCTCAAGACTTGACGTACCAAGATTTATAAATCCCTCATCAACATTTGAGTGTTTTAATATTTTCACATAGTCTGTCTTATTTTCGTTTCCCCAAAATGTAATATTTCTTTCTGTGGATGAATCATTTAATTCGTTTAGGTTTGCCGTAACACTGGTTATTGTTGATCCCTCTAGGCTCCAAACTCGTGTTCCGTTAACATATAATGCTGGCGATGTCACATCTGGGAACTGCCAGAATATACCTTCCTCATATACTCTTTCAAAAACATCGCTATCAAAATCCTGTCTTTTGATCTCTATCCACGATCCGCCATAGCACTCCCAAGAATTCCACTCTATTCCTCCGAATATCTGCGCGTGGCTTCCGACTCTTAAAGAGATCACATCACTGAACTCATCGAAGCAACCTTCTGATATTGTCTGATTCTCTGTAAAATTCCCACCTTTTATATTCCATTCAGCACTTGTTGCGCCGGATGGCTTTGAATAGTTTATAGAGACATAACTCCCCTCTGCTGTGGCGTATGTGTCAAAGTCTCCGTCGAATAGTTTATCAGCAGTTCCTCCGGTGCCCTCTCCCCACAGTCCATCTACTGAGTATGTACCGCCATAATCCAATGAACAATCACCGTCGACCCCAGTTTGATTTGATTCGTTCGCTGATTCTTGGTAACATTCTTCTATTTTGAATCCGCTTATGTTGATAAATGCGCTCGTTACGTCCGCCCCCCTATGTATCGTAATATTTCTACTTATGTTTTCATCTCCTGAGAACGTTATATTTTCTGTGTCTAATAAATTATCGAACTCTGTGATTTGTATTGCGGCTACCATGGTTATGACCAGAACTAATCCTATCACTGCCGGAACTATTTTATTTTTCATTGCTCACCCATTTTTCCCCACTTAATGAAGAAATTCACGACGATAACAACTAGGCTTATGACTCCCGCCCAAATTTCCAGCCTTCTTACAAGTGGGTTAAATTCAAGAATTATGTGCGCCTTATCGAATCCATTAAACGACAGGGAGAGAACGACAATCAATATTGTAGCAATCGCGTAAGCCGAAGCAAACTGGGTCAGCCAACTCCACAATATATTTTTTTTATTCATAAAAACTACAAGAATACATATTTATTAAATGTTTGTTTTAGCCCCTAACCGTCAGTAGATGGACTTTTCCTATTTCTCAGCCAAGCCATAAGAAACTCTATCCCTATCCAGACAAATGCAAGCGTCACTAGGAGGATTATAGAGATGAAGAATATGTCTTCAGTTGCCTCTATCAAGCCTGCTAATTTTACAAACATGTTATTCATAAAATGCCATACCAGCCACGGTATAAAGAGTCCGAGCAGGATGACTGTTAACGATCCTAGGAATCCGAATATGAATGTCGCTAGTAAGCTCGCCTCTGAATTGCCGTAGATTATTGAATGTATTGACATCCAGAATACTCCCATGAGGGGCGCTATCAACAGAATGGCTATCGCGAAGAACACGAACAACTGAGTCTTTCTATCTTTTATATATTTAGATGTAAAGTAAGCCGTCACTCCCAACAAGAAAAATAAGATAAACAGCAAGAATCCGTTCTCTGCAACAGACGGTATCGCCGATCCAAAAATTATGTCTGATCCGGCGGTAATTTGCTGCGCCAGCTGTTGCCCCGATGGCACTCCCACGACGTTGAACTCTGGATTTGCTACCTGTACTAGCCCGATCGTTCCGAATAACAGAACTGACAATACAGTCACCCTTAGAATATTTTTTGACCAATTCATAAAGTTTTTCTTTCCGGTGAACCCCAGCGCCTCTGATAGTTGATAGAGCAAACCGTCCTCAACGTTGAAAATATAACTTACCGTGAAAATCCTGAACCATGTTGGTTTTGGTTGTGTGGCTGGGTGCTCACCCTTCTTGATAGTTAGAAGATTCGCTATTGGATATATAACTATAAACAGGCTAACTATTATGAAGAATAGATAAACTAAAAATGTCCCCAGGTAGTTTGAGATATTCAGCAACCCTGATGTTAGGCTCTCTTCGAATCCCCTAAATGAGAATCCGGCTGCTAGGGGGAGAAATAATCCTACGAAAACCACAATGAATACGTACAAGATGATTTCTTCTAGTTGCTTGTTTCTATAGTCGTTTAGAGCCATGTTTTTCTTAGGTTAAGATATTATTTAAAAGTTTGGTTTATGAATTTTTGTTCATCTTTTTACGATGAATGGTCTTGCCATAAACCCTATGGAAAACCCTAGGCATAACCCCAGAATTAGTCCGAAGAAGCCGTCCATGCTAATTGCCATTATTAACACTACTACAATTCCATATGAAATCCCCCTGAGCGTTTTCCCAAAGATACTTTTATCGATACCCGCTGCAATCATATCTGAACTTAGCTTATTATCCATCGTGATTTTCTCCTTTCACGAGCATACTGCTTAATCCAAGCATTACTGGTGCTATCATGACTTCATTTGCTAAGGTCTTATGTCCACTAAACCAGAACATTACGCAAACTATAAACATACCAACAGCAGATAGAAATAACTTATTTGAATTATTCATCATCTACCTCTTTCGCGAATTTATCTATAATCATCAATATTCCTTGGACTAATATGCCGATACCCATTCCTTTCCTAAGACTAATTTCAAAAAAGAAAGAGGCAACAAACATAAATATAAAGAATATTAGAACTTCCCAACTCTCATCTAATGCTAACTTCATTCTTTCACCCCTGGTGCTGGAACCGCATGTACTGCGAATACTTCAAATATGAATAATATACTCAAAAGATAAAAACAAATTCCACATAAGATCAACCCCATGTGATAAACCTGACTTGGAGTTCCTGCGATTGTCAAGCTTTTTGCTACCAACTGGACATCAACAACTCTTTGTATTGCTAATGTTGAACTTCCTAAATCTATTAACCAAATTCCTGTCATAAAAAATAACATTAGAGTTAAAATAATAACCATTTTTATTTTCTTCATGCGACACCTTCCCAGCCGCATGCCTTGCATTTAGCTTTAAAATTCGTTCTAGTAAACATTTCTTTTTTTCCCTTCATATATGAGGGTCTCCTCTGCTCGTACCTACAACCGGCTTTTCCGCATTTTGGGCATTTCATTTCTTCTTTTTCTCCTTTAGTTTTTCCTTCTGTGCTTTTTCAAAACCTGCTCTCATTGGAGAATGCAATCTGCAAAGATATTCGTCGTTTATTAAGTCTTTTGCGAGCTTTCTGCATCCTGGCTTTGAACATCGCCTTCCGTCCTTCGAAGACGTCTTTGTGTGTCGTCCTTTCGTCATCTTATCCGAATAGGCAGCATAGACCTTCGTTGTCCGGCTTTACCGCTACAATTTTAGTTTTTGGTATCTTGGATCCGTATCTGTTCTGAACCTCTATCCTCCAGTCCACGTCGCAATTCACAAGACCATTGAGCAAATCCATGACGGTTACGACATCTTTGTACGGTTCCTTTAGTTTTGGTTCTTCGAATAACTTCCAATCCGTTGCGTCTATTTGGTTCAAGTGGATATTTGCATGCCTTCCGTTCATCCACGTGATTGATTCATCTTTTCCCAATACCCAATATGATCCTTCTTGCCATGATGGTCTTGTGACCTTTTTCCCCGACCTAAGCCATATCATTGCCTGTTTTAGATCAGCCATTACGATCCTTCCTCCGGTGCGACGTCGTTTTCTGGTGTCCAATCCTTTGACCTCATAAAATCTTTTAGAATGAATCCTATATGCTTTTGGGCTACCAATCCCTTTTCTCTACAGTATTCTTTAAAATTACTGTAAATTTTCTTATCGACTCTTACGAGAGATGCGTCTTTTGGTAACTTGCTCATCCTTTGCCCTCCAGAACTATTTCGGTATTGAATCCCTCTAGTTTCTTATTTTTTCGTAGATCCTCTATGTTCTTCTCGGTAAGAACTATCCTCATTTTCTCTACCTTTGAGAGCACCTGGATTTCTCGGTAATCGGCTGTGCTCATCGTGTGTCCCCCACGACCAGAAATTCTTTACATCGCCCTGTTCTGCCAGGCTCCCTAAAGTTTCTCCATTTGTCCATGAAGTACATCTTTGGGGTTGCGTTACTCTGCATTGCGATTCCGAATGGCATCATCCATAAACTTAGATTTCCCGGGAAGGCAGCCCACGCACAGATAAATCTTCCGACCTTTATCCTTGTTAGCTTCGGTATTCTTCCGCCCCTGGCTCGGACTTCTGCTCGTGCTAGGGATCTGAAATACGCATTTTCTCCATCACGCTCCCTAGTTTTCCGTGCTAATAATATTTTTATGCTACTCATGCTATACCTCTTTTACTCGGACGTAAGCCTTGTCTTTTATTTTTGATTCCTTTGGAATTGTTACTCTTTTTTGCCCTTCTTTGTTTTCTCTTACTTGGAGTATCAATTCTTTTTCTTCTGTTTTTTCCATAGGTTTTAGAGGCTTTAGAGGTTTATAAACCTTTCGTTATCGACGAGGAATATGTTGTTACTATTTTATTACAACGCATCATTTCAGATCCCGAAACCACTTATAATATTCGAATTGCTCTTTTCCCTCTCTGATTGTTAGTAGCGGAAGCTCTACCCTCAATCTTTGGATGTTCATAATTATTCTTCCGACGCGCCCGTTTCCATCTTCGAATGGGTGGATTCCTTCGAAATCGACGTGCCATTGTTTTATCACTGGATCGTTCTTTTCTTTGTTTAGCCTTGTGTCATCTGCCTTGATTATTAGGATATTGCAGAGCATTGTTAGTTCATTCAATATTTTCTCTGGCTTTAAGCACTCTCGGCTTTTTGTTCTGTTCCCTACGTAGACCGGGCATTTTCGGATCTTCCCAGCAATCTTTGGGTTGAGATCGTTCATTAGAAGTTTGTGGATTCTTTTTATTGCCATAATGTCTATCTTCTTTTTGGGATCCGTATATCTCTTCGCGTACTCCCATGCTTCGATTGAATTTATCATTGCCCTCTTACTGTAGACTCTTTCTAGGGCATTGCTTTGCCTCAAGAATTCTAGCTCTCTATCTTGGTAGTAGTTCATTATAACTCGCCACGTATGAATTTTAAATACTTTCTTTTTTTCTTTAACATTTTCTCGCAGCCCTCGCACATACCGTGCCAATTCAATAAGTCGTTTTTCTTACAATATTCACATAAAGCTTTCGACTTGACTATCTTCTTAAAATTGTAATGTCTGTCAAAATTTATGTCTAAGACATATCCCTTCTTTGTTTTTCTGATTCTATAGTCCCCCCATTCCGTCATGCCATTTTCTTTCAATTCTTTTACCTGTCTATCGCTGAGGGACGTGTTAGCTCGCCATCTAACCTGCTGCTCTAGCCATTCTGGATTCAAATCTTGGATATCTTTTTCTCTTATTCCGTACCATTCTATGGCGTGGTACAATGCTGAAATTAATGATATCTTATCTAACTGATCTTCTGAGAATTTTAAATTATGCCTGAACCTTTTTTCGTATTTCATAATTCCAGTAACTCTGGATTTAATTTTATTGCCCCGTTGTTCCTCTCAGCTAGTCCTAGCGTTCTTAGCCTCGAGAGTGCATTGCTAAAACCTCCGCTCCCTGGAGAATAATTTGTAGGTGTGGCGCTTGCCAGATCCTCCTTCGAAAATTCCTCGTATGGCTGCTCGAGCAAAACCTCATAAATTTCCTTCTCACATTTTCTTAGCTTTCCTATGATAGCCTCTTTTGAGAAATCAAAGCTTCCGATTAAATCCTGTCTTACATCTGATATTTGTAAGTTATCTCCTGACCCCTTGATTAGATTCAATTTCCTCAATCTACTTATCGCGTTACCGAATCCTCCAGACTTATATGAGTATCCGGTAAATACTCCCACTTGTGGTTTTGTAAAACTTCTTTCCGAATACTCGTAAAATAATGTGTAAAGTTTTTTTTCGCATAATCCCAGTTTGAAGTCGTTATCTTCTGGATATCCATGGATATCCGGTTCTTCTCTTGGAACTGCAACTCTAACTATTGGTTTCGGTTCTGGAATGTTAATATGGTGCTCCTTCTTAATATGGGGCTGTGGCTTAATCTTATCTAAATTCCATTCTGGCATTTTGTCGGCTTTTCCACCAAAGAGCTCGATAACCTTATGCCCCTTTCTCTGATAGTCCTTAATGATCTTTTCGTAACCCGCCGACATGCCCTGTCCCTTTTTTGTAGCCTCGTTAAATCCCTCGAGCCTTGCTCTCTCCACCATCTTCGACATTAATTCCTGATCCACCTCTGGTTTTGGTTTTGAGTGTTCTAAAATCCTAATTTGTCGCTTGAGTTCTTTTATTTTTGCTCCCAGCTCCTCCTTAGTTTTTAATTCAGCCTCAGCTTCTTCTGGGAGATTAATTACATCCTTTAATATCTTCTTAATGTTATCTGGTGTTTTTGTTGGCTTGGCTATTATACCCTTTGTTCTATCTTGGTGCGTCGTCTTTACTCCACCTACCTTCATTTTGAGTATTCCAGTATGCTTAAAGGCTGGTCCGAAGGCGTGGAAGACTCCATCTGGAAGCTCCCTGAGACTCCTTTCTTCAGCCTTACTGGTGAGTCCTAGGTTATCAGCGGCTCTCTTTCTATCAATATCAAGCGTGGTTCTTCCGGTCATTTGATTGTTTAATTCCGCCGCTAGATCTTTGTCTAGCTTTGATATTCTCTGCGTCATAAACACTCCGCAGAAACCACGCTTACGACCCCTCGTCCCCAGGTCTATCATGGATGACTTTGATTCTGCCTTCCCAGACTTTCCCTCTGGTGCAAACTGGTGAGCCTCGTCTACATAAACTATCAATGGATGCCATAGATTACTTGGAGAATCCATTAGAGAATCTAGAAATCTTTTCACGAATAGTGATCTCTCGTGCTTCTTTAGCTCTGATAAATCTACTACGGCAGAAACCTTTAGTTCTAACAACTTTATCGCTAATAGTTCTGCCGACTTCAAACTCATTGGTATATCCCCACCCTTTCCTACAATCATAAAATCATACTCTTCCCTTAGCGAAACGAACTCCCCCTCTAGATCTATGATTATTTGCTGGACCTTATTTGCACATTGTTCCATCATCCTTCTTCCGAGCCATGACTTTCCTGCGCCAGAATTTGCGTTAATCAACATTCTCGTAGAAATTAATTTGTCCAAATCCATCTCGCAATCCTCACCTAGCTTTATTATCATAACGGCGCCTCCTTACCTTGCTCTGCCCTGATCCTGTGGACTTTTAGCACGACGTCACCGTCCATGTTTTTATAGACGGATGGATGTCTCCGTCTAATTTTTGAAATCCTCGGCGTATCTTTTTCGGCATTCATTTCTTTTTCCCCAGTGAATTTATGAAATCTATTATCTCGTTCATCTTCAATCTTAGAACCTCGAACTTCTCGTGATCCGGCTGGTCCCCCTCTTCTAATTCAACTCTTTTTATCATTTTTTCAAACACCTCTTATACCTCATGGCGATCTCTCTTTCCATATCGCCTATCATCTTCGAATGGAACAAGCTCGTAATTATATCTATGAACAACGAAGAAACCATGAATGCGATGAAGCATCCCGAGAACAGATAGATGAATTCTCTTCGAGGTCCGTTTATAATCATAAATGGGATTATAACTATTATCGATCCCATTATCGACTTAATGAGATTTTTCCACATCTGATATTTTGCATCAACCATTTGATCCTGTGTAGCTTATTTTATATATCGTATCTTCTGCCCCTATGTTTTCGCCGTTGTTCTCCGTCATGTAGGTCAGCATGTTCTCTGATGGATTAAATCTCCTATCTGAATCCATTATAAAGAACTCTATCTCATCCAGGACATTTAAACCTGACGTTTTCACCGTGTACTCTAGGATGACCGAATCCCCATGTAACGACACTCCCGGATAATAACAGTTGTCTACTTTTCCCGCATATCTATTTGGTGTTTTCATAGAATAGACCTGACACCTTTGCCCTTTTACCGATGAGCATCGAGTCGCCCAGTCACAGTACGGGTAGATACAGTCCCCGCATCTAAAATATGTCTCTGGTAGCATCGTGTACTTTTTACTTGTGGAATCATAATGTGACCAGTTAAGCCAGATCCCGTCATCACAGAGCAGCTCGCTATTAGTTGGTACTGCTGATATTATCCCGGCTGACCATCTGTTGCATATTTTCAGCTTTCCATAGTTACCCTCGCTAGATATGTTTAGTTTTATCATGGTCTCTCCTTCTACCAATTCACCTTCGTGCTCTACTTTTATTTCTCCTATCTTTTTCATGTTGCAGACTGATCTTGAAGAATTTAGAGATAACTCCTCTTGCGAGAAGATCTTATAAGTTCTTCCCAGATAATATCCGTCAGCCCAGCAGATCAATCTTAGTTGTTCTCTTGGGACTCTTATCTCAGTTATAGAGTTTTCGGACAAAACTCCCTCACTGACAACTGTTTTGTTCGCCTCTATTCTATAATTTGCCGCAACCTGCTCTGATTCATCTACGGAATTCACCCCGATAAGGTAGAGCTTCATCAGATTCTCTTGGGGTATAGCTTCGCCCTCGTCATCGCTTTGACCCAGTATCATAAAGACAGCAATCATCGCTACTATAAATAATATAAATACACCTAACCCTATCCAGACTATCATACTTGATTGAGCTTTTTTATTCATCTTTCGAAATCTCCACTCATCAGCGCCCTTATGGTTATTATCACGTCATTCCAGTTTCTCATTTGGTACTTGTCTAATTTTTTGTATTCCATTAGGCTGTGAAATTTGTGCTATTTATTATTCCTATTACCTGATCTGATATTTGTTCTGCTATGTCGTCGGTCAGGCTTATGTTCAGATAAACATTAACTGGATTATTTACTTCTACTGGAACGTTCGGCGCGGCTATGTCGATTGGTGTGTTTACCTCTATTGAAGTGTTCACATCTTTGTCGACTAATTTGCCTAGATTCACGTTGAACCAGAATGAGTTTACGATTAGGAGTATCGCCAATACTGAGATGCACACGTACAAAAATATCTTTTTTGATTTTTTGATAGCTACCACCCCGTTCTTCTTTATCTCAGGGTCTTCGTTTACCTTTTCGATGAGATCTTTTGCTTCTCTTTTCTTTGGCTTGTTTTTCTTTTCGGCTTCTCTTCTCTTCCACTCATCGAGATGCTTTTGTCCGCAAACTATATTTTTTCCTTCTAGCGGGACCATCTTCCCGCAGATAATGCACGGGTTCATCTCTTGTTTTTTTTCTATTTCAATTTCCCTAACGTGGTCAACCCCTTCGATCTTTTTTGTTTCTTCCATTTTGTTTATGTTTTTTTAGCGAGTCTACTCGCTGTGTGTTTAACTTTCTCAAATAAAAATAAAAATAAAAAATATTTTAAGGCTTATTTCTTAGCCTTTTTCTTAGCGGCTTTCTTCTTTCTTGATCCGCCTCGAGCCATTTTTGCCTCACATACGTTTCCCTTTCCGTCAACGTAGTAAAGAAATCCTGGCTTCCTTTCGATAACAGCCTTAGCTATAATTTTTCCCATGATTAAATTCCCCCTTTCACCTCTATTAAATACCTATGATATAAATTATTCCCCATATTTATATTTAGCTTCATCTTCTCGCCCCCTGGTTATCAAAAATCTTCTTGCAACACTTTTTATTTTTCTCTTCGTCTTCGTGATCTTTGTCGCAATAGAAACACTTCTTAGAATTGTATGATGCGCCTGGCTTCATTGTTCGACCTTCCCTTTTTTTAATGCGTCTTCCAAATCAAGCTCGTCACCCTCGGTTAAATCGTTATCTTTAAGGTCTGCTATCTCCAATTTTACAGCTAAAGAATTTCCATACTTCTTTATCATCCTCTTCTTCATATTAATTAGAATTAATTCTAGTATATAAACCTTTTGTTTCTCGACGAGGACATAGTTGTCACCCTCGAAGAAGAAAAAAAAAGAAAAAAAGAAAAAAGATGTGAAAAATCA
>Ga0075122_10001880_pt1 | contig 14399 bp, 16 predicted proteins | sample AntAceMetag02UKB_FD_69790 | JGI IMG/M metagenome (GOLD analysis project Ga0075122, IMG submission 69790) | Saline lake microbial communities from Ace Lake, Antarctica - Antarctic Ace Lake Metagenome 02UKB | ecosystem: Environmental > Aquatic > Non-marine Saline and Alkaline > Saline | place... | reverse complement strand
TTAACACCTATTATGGTATTTTCAGAACCGTCAAGGAAATGATAATCAATATTGATTATCATTTCCTTGACGGTTCTGAAAATACCATAATAGGTGTTAATAAATCAACAAATCCACAGTATTTAGAACTACTTCAATCACGCGATATAAAATACATACAAACTGAATCGGACAGAGTTAACTTATCGGATTTTCTAGAAGAACTAGAATTATTGGGAATAAATAAAATTCTGGTTGAAGGTGGTGGTGGACTCAATGGAGCATTATTAAATAATAATTTAGTAAACAAAGTAAGTCTTATTGTAATGCCGATAAGTTTAGACCCTTCATCGGTTAAAGTTTTCGAAAAAGTAAATACAAATCAGCAACTAGAATTAGATTCTTTTCAGCAAATCGGAAGATATATTTTTTTAGAATATCATGTAATCTAAAGAAAAAGACATTTTGTTTGAAATTTTGCAAAGATTAAATACATTGCAGCTACAATAAAATCAGCAGTTCCGTCAGCTCGACCAACTTCAGGCAGAAGTTCTTGATATGCAACTTCACTTGCTTGAATAACTCCTTCGTCTATATTTGCAGACATTATTTCAAATGCTTTTTTAGTATAAGGGTACTTCTTTGCTAGCTCTATCGCTAAGCCATTGGGTGGATTTGATTTAGCTGCAGACCAAACACTGTCAAATTTCCCGGCAAGATTTTCGGAAACAACGAAATTATTTTCCTTATCAATCTTCTTAGCATATGCTTGTGCTTGCTTTCTCGCTAAGTCAATAAATAAGTCCAAATAAACAAGATCATCATTAGTAGTATTTTTCAAAACACTTTCTGTCCGATCTAAAATATTATCGATATTTGTAGCATAATTTGTATCTATAAATTCTAAAGTTTGGGCGGCTATAATTGGAACTAAAAGTAGTATTTCGCCAAAATTAACTTTGCCACCTTGACGATTTCTTATGCTATTTTGTTGCGCCTGATAAGCAATATCAAAAATTTTCGGAGGTTGTCTTCCTTGTTTAATTATTCGGTCTGCTAAATTATAAAATGATCTACCTGAATTAACTCCGGAAACTATAAAATACTCTAATTTAGTTCCGGGTGAAGAATCAACATATCTCGTAGTACATCCAGGTTTATCTGCTAACGGTTCAATAACTTGGCATAAAATGGCGTTTCTTAAAACACTATTTTTAAATGCCAATTGATTCATTACAAATAAAGCTCCTTTGCCTTCTTCAACTTAGCAGGATCCCCGATAATTTTTACTAATCGAGTTAATTTGGTTCCAACGCTTCCGTTTTCTAATCTTTTTCGTGCGATACTAACTCCTTCAAAAAGGTCTTTAGCTTGCCCAGACAAATAAAGCGCAGCACCACTATTAATCAAAACCAAATCTCGTTTTGGGCCGGTTTCTAGTCCATAAACTATCCTCATAAAATCTTCTGTACTTGAACGTATATTCGTTGATTTTACTTGGTCATAACTGCTTCGCGTAATTCCTGCATCTTCAGGATTAAGTATAACATCTATTTCTGATTCGCCGATAAATCCTTTAATTTTTGTTGGTCCAAAGTTAGATATCTCATCCATGCCACCTACTGCATGAACTACCCACACGTTCTCGTACCCCATTTTTTTAAAACAAGATGAAATTAAATTAAGTTGTTTTTCATCATTAATACCAAATAAACGATAATTCAAATCCAATGGCGTATACATTGGTGCAACTAGATTAAATGGTGTATTCACACCAACATCTCTAAGAACATTACCAAAACTAACTAAATTATTCAAACCTGGACTCATATGAAGATGATGATAAAAACCAACACCTACTTCTGCTAAACTTTTATTCAACAGGTCCAAAGTTACACTCGGAACAAATATACCGATTTCATTTAAAGTATTAGAACTTCCACTAACACTTGTAATTCCCCAGAAAGATTGTTTAGGTACGGGTTTTTCAGGAGTTCCAACAACTAGGGCAGACAAAGTTGAAACATTAATTTTCTTTAATTGGCCTCCACCTGAACTAGATATATCTGTCAAAGATTTATCACTAACTGAATTTAATCCTGTAACATCCTGCAATGCGTCGAACATACCTAAAATTTCGTCCTGTGTCTCTCCTTTTGTTTGAGAAGCAACAGAAAAAGCGAGGAACTGGTAAGCATTTATATCGGTTTTTAATAAATCTTTAAGCAAGATAAAACTTTCACCACGAGTGAGGTGATGCCGTCTCATTAGTTTCCTAATTAATGGAACTGCAACTTGACTCATACTACCCTATAATACGTAATTTTATAAATATTTTGAAAGTGGAGGCTTTATGTATAAAAGATTATTCATAATATAAACAATAAAGTACTCACCAAAAATCGAGTTAGTAATCTTAATCAATAACGTATCTCGTTGCGTCAGCAACGCAATTAGGTCATCTTTCTTTTTTTGGATCAAATTCATAGGTTAAATTAGTTAATATTATATTACCTGCGATATAACCCATATTATGCACAGAGTTCAAAAACTAATAAGCAATTACGGATATTGCTCTCGCAGAAAAGCAGAGGATTTAATTGCAGAAGGTAAAGTAAAAGTTAATGGAAAAATTATTTCATTAGGTAATAAAGCCCAAGATTCAGATAAAATCACAATTGATGGTAAATTAATTAGTAAACAAGAAAAAATTTATCTAATGTTTAACAAACCAATTGGTTGTGTTACAGCTTTGAAAGATACTAGATACAAAACAATTATGTATTATATTAAATTGAAAACAAGAGTGTTTCCAATAGGTCGTTTAGATTACAATACATCAGGTTTACTTTTATTAACCAATGACGGTGATTTTGCAAATAAAGTTATGCATCCAAGATACAACATAAATAAAACCTACTACGTTGAATTAACCCAACCAATTTCTGAAGAACATCTTCATCAGATATCAAAAGGAGTAGTATTGGAAGACGGAAAAACTGCTCCAGCAAAGGTAAGTCAAATTAGTCCGACTGTTGTTCAAATAACGCTTCATGAAGGAAAAAATCGAATTGTTAGACGTATGTTTAATGCGTTTAATTATAAAATTAAAACATTAAAACGGATTCAAATTGGAGAAATAAAAATCGGTGAATTAGAAACAGGTAAGTATTGCACATTAACGCCAAAACAAATCAAAACAATACTTTAGTAAAAATCCATATCTAATTTTTCTAGTATTTTTTCTAAACGCATTCTATATACAATTTCAAAACACAAATTCTTTAGACAATTTGGAAGAGAGTAAAATCTGCAAAACAAAAGACCTTTCTGTATTGGCCATTTTAATTTTGCTTGCCAAAGATGATTATAGTCTTTCTTACATATGATTGCATCTGCTAGACACTGTGCTCCAATTTGACCATAGACAACTCCGCCTCCAGAAAAAGGTTTAACTTGAAGTGCTGCATCTCCAACAAGGAAGATATTTTCTTTTTGTGCAGTTGGAAGCAATCCATATCTAATTACTCCTCCAGATTCACCTTTGAACTTTTGCTCTTTCGATGGTCCGCCGATTCTTGCTTGTGTTTCAGAAAATGGAACAATCCAATTAAAATATTGTCCACCAAAATGAAGTTCTGCTTCTTCTTTATATTTTCCTGATTTTGTTTTCTGGGAAAAAATTTGTTGCTTGTATTCAAAATCCATCTTCATCTGTTCTCGAACTTTGGAAAGTGCTCCATCTGCTCCAACTAAATATCTACATTCAAAATCTCCTTTGTTTGTCTTAACCATAATTTTATTTTTCAACTGCGTAAATTTTTCAAATTTTGTGTTAATTTTAAATTTGACACCCAATTTTCTTGCTTTATTTTCTAACCAAGAATCAAGCTTAGCTCGATTAACAACTAACGCGGGTTTTTTGACAGAAAGTGTAAAATTTGTTTTATTTGGTGTGAAGAATCTAGCTGTTTTAATTTTATTTTGAACAACAGAATCTGGCAAATCATGATGGATTTTCAAGAGATGACTTGAAATTAGACCCGTGCATTGAACCGGTTTACCAATTTCCGAGTGTTCTTCTATCACAAGAACTTTTTTCTCTTTCGCTAACAATTCGGCAGTTCGACAACCTGCGGGACCTGCACCGATAATTATAACATCATACATGAAAGGTAACATTTAAGAAACCTTAAAATCATTTCTATATGTGGGCCCATAGCATAATGGATACGCTAAAATAAACCCAAATAATATGTTTAGCGCTGTATAGTGCGGCCGGCTTCGGCGGAATCCCTCTTTAAAAAGAGGTCTTCCAACCCCAGAAACTAAAATTTGGGGGAAGATACCGGTTGATCGGGGTTCGAATCCTTGTGGGCTCGCTTATATTCTTAAAATACTACTGTGGTTACGATAATTTTAAAAATGTTTTTATCGTTTAGTTATATGAGTACAAGAAAACGAAAAGAAAAACGCAAAAAGGAAATGGCTGATGCGCTTCTTAATGAACGTAATAAACGCGGCAATATATCTAGACAAACTCTACGAAGAGATTCAATGGAAGCTATCAATGCATTTAGTAAGCTTGAAGACCAAGTCAATCCCAACCGAGAGATAGTGAATTCTTCTCCGCGAATTTTAAGTGAAGCAGAAAATGCTACATATTTTGGTTCAGCAGGTATGACTCATTACGAACTGCCTGTATATGAAATTAGAGAATAATTTAGTAAATTTCGCCCATTAAGCTTTTATATTTCACTTATTTTCTATTCTATGGTATATGATTTAGTTATTATTGGTGGCGGTGTAGCTGGCTTAGGTGCCGCGGTTTATGCAGCTAGATATGAGTTAAATGTTCTTGTTCTTGCTGAAAATCTAGGTGGCCTTTTACAACAAACTCACGATATTGAGAATTATATTGGATTTAAAAAAATTGGAGCATTAGAGTTAACTCAAAAAATAATTGATCATGCTAAATCTTACAAAAAAGTTACAATAAAACAGGAAACTGCTAAGGATATTAAAAAACTAAGAAGTTCGTTTAAAGTTAAAACTGAAAAAAACGAATACGAAGGAAAAACGGTTCTTTTTGCAACAGGCTCATTTCATCGACAACTAGATGTTAAAGGTGAAAAAGAGTACAGAGGTAAAGGTGTAAGTTACTGTGGCACATGTGACGGACCACTTTTCGCAGGTAAAACTGTTGCAGTTATTGGTGGCTCAGATTCTGCAGCTAAAGAAGCAATTCTTCTAGCACAATTTGCAAAGAAAATTTATATTATTTATCGTGGAGAAAAACTACGCGCAGAACCAATAAATTTCAAAAATGTTTTAGCAAACAAAAAAATTGAAATCATTTACAAAGCAAATCTTAAAGAAATTCAAGGAAAACAATTTGTAAATCAAGTTATTCTTGACAGAGAATACAAAAGTTCAGAAGAATTAAAGCTTGATGGAATTTTTGTTGAGATTGGATATATTCCAAAAACCGAATTAGCTGAAAAAATCGGCTGCAAACTAAATAAGAAACACGAATTAATTGTTAACAAACATTCTCAAACAAATGTTTCAGGTGCTTTTGGAGCAGGAGATTGCACAGATTATGATTTTAAGCAAGCAATCACAGGTGTAGCTCAGGGAGCTCATGCAGCTCAAGCTGCTTATAATTATATTCAAGAAAATAAATAACTTGACTAATTAATTCCCGTTTTGTATTCAATTATCTCTCAAATTTAGCAGAAGATTTTAAATCCGCAACACATTGATTACAATAAGTTGGTGCACGATATATTTGTCTTTGTCTAGTTAATTCTTCTTGCCCATCCACTGTATCTCTTTGTTGCATTACGCACAAATCATTAATACAGTGAGGTCCTAAAAATTCTTCAGTATTTGAACGTCCTTTTGGAGCAGCACCAAAAATATGTCCAAGCTCATGTAAGAATCGATCTTTTAGCTGAACATCAGTCTTTGCGTCATATGTTGTTACAGTTAAAAAGTCTCTATCATCATATAAATTACCTTGCTCATCATACAAATCAACTCCATTTGCAACACCAATACACCAATTAGATTCTTCTCCGCAGAAAATATCATCAGCTAAAATAATAATTTTTAAACTATCAACATCTACAATTTCTTCTAAACCCTTAGCATCAGCCATTTGTTTTGGCATGGGTGCTACATTAACTTGATTTCTACCATTTCTATTTTCAAAATAATTAAGATTAGCAAAGCCATTAACAATATTATATCTTCGTGTATTTTCATCATTTGATTTTCTAGGGTCTGGAAAAATATGAAATTCCTTTTGTCTAATCCTTGCTAAATCTTGCAGAGCATACATAAGTTGTTTTCCTGCTCGCGGAGTTGCAGTTCCATCATATATATCAATATTTGCCATTAGCAAACACGCTCCACGTCATTATCTAAACTGGATTTTGGAATTATAGTATAATTATTTGCTGGAGTTTTACCATTTAATAAAACCCATTTGCCTTTGTTATCAAATACAAAAACTACACTATGATGAATTCCATTTTTCTTTATTGCGCTACCTACTTTCCAATATAACTTAGGTATATTTGCGCGTTCTAATTCATCTGCAATTAAGTCTGTTGAACCTGTACAAATTATTTTTGGCGCGTCAGGATTACTTATATCTGGAGCATATTCCAGCATTGTTGCTATATCTTTATTTAATGTTGTTCTTGACCGTGCTGGTTGTTGTTCATAAGGTTTAATTTGCTTTCTTACACATGCTCCAAAATCATATTCATGTGCATCATTTACTGTAGCTACAATATTTGTTAATTTGTTGCTTAACTCTTCATTGAGCTGATCGTAATTTTCTCCATTTAAGTATACCCGTATTCCTTTTCCCGCTGGAGCTGGAATATTTAAATATATTGGATCTTCTTCAATTGGCGCAAACATATACTTATTTCTAACTGGAAAAACCCACTTATCATCAACTTTCATTCGCATATTATCTTTTGTTTTCTCGAGCGTTATTCCTTCTAAATTCTTCAAACGATCTTCAGTAATGTTGGTTCGATTATCATTTACCATTATTCATCTAACCTCTGCAAATGATTTTAACAATATATTTTCAGGACTAATTTGATACGTTCCTTTTCCCGGCAAGTACATGTTTGCTACAATTCTTCCCTCTTCGTTCTGAGCAAATAATATGTGTGGTCGATACGTAAATGATCCTGACAGAAATTCTTTGTCTGTTTCTGAAAAATCAATTCTACTACCTGTTCTGTGTGTATGACCTAAACCAACAAAACCAGATTCAACAAAATAAGGTAACTTTGGAATTAATCGACGAGGGTCCACATTAGTATCTATTCCTTTCATCTCAAAAAATATATCAACAAAATAATTCACATCTTTTCCCGGTTCACGAGTTATATGTTCATAATTCTCACGTTTATTTGGGCGCGAGAACGAATTTAATGTGCCTAAAAAACCAAGTTCAACATTAGACTCAGTTCCATTTAGAAATGCTTCAAGCTTTGGTGTATCATTTAAACATAAATGTATTGCTTCGGGTTCTGGCCAATCTATCGGATTTGTTTCATATAGTTTTCTATCATTATCATGAATAAATTTATCCATTAATGGAGCGTATTCTGATGTTCTTACACGCATTTGTATTCTCATTTTATTCATCTAACCTCAATTTAAGAAAGCCATCTTCTAACATCCAGTTAGCTGTCTTTCCTTTTTTATATCCAAGTAACTGCGCAATAGCTCGTGGTATAGATACCATTACTTGCTTATTCTTTCCAAATTCCTGAACTTTTACTTTAACTACCATAAGTTTACTTATAAGTAGTTATACATATTCATTTATAAGTATATCTATTACAAAATCAGGTTAATTACGTAAAAAAATACTAAAAAATAGGAAAAAAGATTAGAAACGATTACATTAAATGAATTAAATAACTAACAAACAGCATCCTTTACTTTATCAATTACATATTTTAATTTATCAAATATTGGTGGTGTAGTTAATGATTTATCGAATTCAATAAAAGCATCAACATTACTTAACAAGCCTGCAATAGTTCTTTCTTTATATACACTCATTGTACTTTCACCAATTATTGTTTCAGATAATGCAAGTGCAGTATATATGGGTATCATTTCTTTAGCTAAATTACGTCTTGTTTCCAAAGTTACAGTATTTTCAGTATTTGTATTAAAAATACCAACAATATTTTCTAAATGTTCAACGATTAAGTAGGATGATTCTTTGCCATGATAACTCATTTTGTTACCGCCCTTCCCAAAATATTTCAAATTCGCACTCATTTCTTGACCTAGATCAAATGCAGATTTATTTGGTCCACAAAGATTAACATATTTGGGTTGCTGATTTTCATCTAAAACTCGTTCATTATTATCATCAACTAATTCTCTTGATCTTCCTGGCGTTAGATTATTAAATCCACTTGATGAAAAATAACAATGAGTGATTCCATTCAAAATCTTCGTCAATTTATTACGATGGTTTTCATTCATACGCAATTCTCGATAAATAACAAGAACTCTGTCATCATTATTTTCAAAAGACGTTATGCTCGGATTAAAAAAGCGAGCGTCACTTACCTTATCTAATTCCTCTTGAGTAAAACGCGTAACATCATAACCACAAAAATTAACAATACCACCTAAAGCATAACTTTTTGCAATACCAATTGTTTCGAAACCATCTTCAGTAGGAAGCAAAGGTATTTTCTTAATCTCATCTACAGTTAACATTACTTCTAAATTCAACAGCAAATTTAAAGATTTATTCAATACAGACACTAAAACTTATGACATTCAGCTTTCAGATGCTCAAGCAGGTCTTTGGTCATCTTATATATAATTGATAGTTTACACCCACTAAGCTTTTATAGTTCTTTGAATTTTTCATAATATGACAGATTTTGATGAGTTTGGACCAGAGAAAGTTCTCGAAGTCCATAATAAAAAAACAGGATTACATGGTTTTACTGTAGTTGATAACACGGCACTTGGCCCTGCAAAAGGTGGAATACGAATGACTCCGTCAGTTTCAATTGAAGAAGTTATGAAACTTGCTAGAGCAATGACTTGGAAATGCGCACTTGCAGGCATACCCTTTGGTGGCGGTAAATCCGGTATTATTGCTAATGCTAAAGAACTATCAAATTCTGAGAAAAAAGCTCTTGTAAAATCTTTTGGTGAAGCAATTAAGCCAATTTGTCCTTCATTATACATCGCTGCGCCAGATATGAATATGGCTGAAAATGAAATGGAATGGTTGATTGAAGGTAATGGTAATAAAAAATGTTGTACGGGAAAACCCGCAAAGATGGGTGGCTTACCACATGAGCTTGGATCAACTGGTTTTGGTGTTTTCCATGCAATAAAAGTTGCTGCAGAACACCTTGGTTGGGATTTGAAAGACAAGACATTTGCAGTTGAAGGGTTTGGTAATGTTGGTTGGTTTGTAACAAAATTCATGACTGAAGTTGGAGCAAAATGTGTTGCTGCATCTGATTCCAAGGGAGTTATAATTAATCCAGAAGGTTTGAGTTTCAAAGAACTATCTGAAACTAAAACAAAAAAAGGCACAGTAACTTCTGCAAAAGGCGTAGTTAAACCATCACATGAGATTCTAAAAGTTCAGGCAGATATTTTAATACCTGCTGCAATTCCAGATTTGATAAAAGAACACGATATTAGCAATATGAAATTTAAGCTAATTGTTTGTGGCAGTAATATTGTAATGCGACCAGATCTTGAAGAAGTATTTCATAATAAAGGCGTTCTATTAGTACCTGATTTTGTTGCTAATGCTGGTGGAGTAATCTCTAGCTATGTTGAACATATTGGTGGAGATGCAAAAAAAATGTGGAAGATTGTTGAGGAAAAAGTTACTGAAAATACGCGAGAAACTCTTGAACATTCAAAGAAAAACAATATATCTCCAAGACAAGCTGCACTTAAAATAGCGCGACAAAGAGTAAAATCCAAACAAAAGTAGGACTTTTATATATATATCTTTTAGTTTATATTATGAAATTAATTGCGCAAGGTGCAGAAGCTAAAATATATGATTCAAAAGGTGATATTATAAAACACCGAATCAAAAAGAACTATCGCTTGCCTGAAATTGATTTGAAGCTTAGAAAACAACGGACTAGAGCTGAAGCTCGCTTGATTGCAAAAGCTAGCCGAGCAGGTGTTCCAGTTCCTCAAATTCTTGATGTTGATGAAAAAAATATGAAATTGAAGATTGAGAAAATTGAAGGTAAGAAAGTTCGAGATATATTTGCTCCAGAAATATGTAAAACAATTGGCAAAGAACTTTTGAAACTCCACAAAGCAAATATTGTGCATGGTGACTTAACCACATCTAATATGATTTTGCGAGACAAGGAAATTGTTTTTATTGACTTTGGATTAGCGCAATATTCCGAAAAAATCGAAGACAAAGCAGTTGATGTTCATCTTTTCAAAGAATGTTTGAAATCTAAACACTTTGATATCTGGCAAGCTTGCTGGAAAGAATTTCTAAAAACTTACAAAAACAAGCCAGTTCTTGAAAGACTAAAGAAAGTTGAGCTTCGAGGCAAGTATAAGCACGAATAACGAATATTTTATAAATTTTTCACAACTCACTCTAAATGACTCAAATAGAAAGTATTGTAGAAAAAACTACCGTAGTTGATTTACTTAAGAAAAAAACACCAATTGAAGAAAAACCCATTGAAGAAGAAAAAGTTCTTTCAATAGGTGATTATGGTGATTTCGCTTTGGGTGCATTAATGAGTTCAGCTGCAAACAAAGGTGACTTAAATAAAGCGCGAGAATATTTAGCAAAATTAGATTTACTGCCACATCACACAGCATACTATGAATCGTTATTTTTTGAAAAAGAAGAAAAACCTCTTGATGCAGCACGCGCAATACTACCCTATGTTGCATTTCATGAAACCGAGACAAAGGCCCATTTAACAAAATTAAGTCATCGAACTGAAGAAGCAACAACACTACACGAATTACGGAACATTTACCAAGATTTAAAAAATAACCTTATTTCAATTGAACTTGACGACGCAATAAATTTTCTAGAAGATATGATTAAAGATGGATTTAGTCCGGCACAAGTTTTAACTTTAAAAAGTGAAATTTATTATCAACATGAAAAATTTGATAAAAGTGCTCTTGTACTCGATGACATAAATATACTTCACTCAACAGATAAATTATTTGATAAAGCAGAAGTAAATTTCGTAGACGGAACATTAGAGTTTGAAGATGAATTCTATATTTTGGCACTTAGATATTTTAATATAAGTACTGACGCAGACTTTAATCATCAATCAGCTTGGCGAGGTAAAGCTGTTGTGCTTGAAAAATTAGGTGAATACGAACTTGCACTAGACGCAATAAACATAACAAACGGTCTACGTACTACTGACAGCCAGAATTATGAACTTCTTTCGTCAATTTTAATGCATCTTGAAAAGCCCGAGGAAGCACTATCTGCAATTGATTTTGCTATTATGCGAGATAGATCTAACCCTGAATTTCATTTTAGAAAAGGTCGCATTCTACTAAATTTAGAAAAAGATTATGATGCTGTTTCAAGTTTCAAAGAAGTAGTTACGTTAGAACCTGAATCTGAGAGCGCATGGTACAATTTAGGATTGTGCTACCATAATTTAAATTATTTTAAAAAAGCGATTAATGCATTTTTCCATTGTTTAAATACAACGAATGACATTGATAACGATGCTAAATGTGATTTTTTATCTGCTATACAAACCAGTTATGACGCTCTAGGTCAATGGCAAAAAATAATCGATATTTCAGCAGATTATTTATCTGAACACCCTACTGAAATTATGCTTAAATTTAATACAGCTATTGCAAATACAAATTTAAACGAATTCGACATATCTAACAAATTACTTGATGAAATTATAACTACTCTCGCAGATAATAATGATTTGAAATTAGATTATATAACTGAAACAACAAACAACTCAAATAAACTAAGAATTAACAATTTAATGGGGTTAGAAAAATATCAAAAAGCTTTACCGTATATTGAAAAAATCCTTATTGCAGAACCTGAAGATTTAATGAATTATTACGCAAAAGCAGAAATATTAGCTCAAATACCTGGAAAAGAATTGGACGTCCTTTCTGTATATACGACAATATTTCACAAAATTAGTGATATTGATAAAAAACAAAAAAGCTTCATACGTTTAGGTCAAGCGCAAATATTACATGGTTTAAATAAGAAAGATAAAGCATTTAGTTATATTAAAAAATCATTAAAAGAAAATCCCGAAGATATACCTACACAAATTTATTTTAACCTGCTATCTAAGGACCTTGGTTTAAATTCGGATACAACTAATTTTCAAATGTTTGATTTTGAAATTATTCCACAAGATTCACAATTAAAATAAAAAAATAAACCAATTTTTCTTCGCAGAAAAGCTTATAAATCGTCCAAACTAGCAAAAGAATAGGTTAACTCAGTCTTGGCTTGGTTAAACCCGAACTAAGTTTTAACCTTATATTAAATAAAATGTCAAGAATGCATACACATCACAAAGGTCAATCTGGTAGTAAAAAACCGTTATCAACTACACCACCTAGCTGGATGAAACTCAAAAAAGATGAAGTTGAAGCGCTTGTTGTTAAATTAGCTAAGCAAAGTAAGCAAACAAGTGAAATTGGTATGATTTTACGTGATTCTTATGGTGTTCCCGATGTTGAAGTTATTACAAAAAAAAGTATAACTAAAATTCTTAAAGAAAAGAAATTACTTCCCGAAATTCCGGAAGATGTTCAAAATCTTATAAAACGTGCAGTTGGTGTTAGAAAACATATGAAACTAAACAAAAAAGATATGACTTCAAAACGCGGTTTACAATTAATCGAATCAAAAATTAGGAGACTTGAAAAATATTACAAACAAAAAGGAGTATTGCCTACAAAATGGAAATACGACCCGGAGAGAGCAAGATTATTAGTAGGATAAAATGGTTAAAACGAAAGTAAAATCAAAACAGGTAATACGAAAAGGAAAAAAGAAATGGTTCAGAGTAGTCACACCTACGTATTTAAATTCTGTAGAAATTGGCGAAGTTACTGCATATGAACCTGCTGAACTACCTGGAAGAACAACTTGTATTCCCGTTAAAGAAATTTCTGGCTCAATGCGCGATTCTAGTAGCAAAATAAAATTAAGAATTGTAAAAGTTCAAGGAGAAACTTGCCAAACAGAACCGCTAGAAATATTTGTTCAGAATTCTCAGATTCAAAGAATTGAAAGACGATCAAAAAGTCGAATAATTACGATTGTCGATGGTGTAACAAAAGACAAAGAAAATATTCGGATTAAAGCATACATATTACTACAAAATAAAGTTGTAAGAAGTGTTCAAACTGAGCTTCAAAAAATAGCACGCAATTATATTGAAGCATACATTAAAAATAGAGAACTAAAAGATGTATTTGCAATTACAACGCCAAAAACTATTTCCAATAGTTTAAAGACTCAATTAAAAACAATTTATCCAGTTAGTGTTATAACTTGGAAAATTAAACGAATGTAATTTTTTATTTAAAAAATAATTTTAATTTATCTTAATCGAACTGCATCTAAATTACGTGGAGCTGTTGTTTCAACTTTAAATTCTTTATGATATGTTGAAGCTAAATTTAAACACTTTGAGTTTTCGCCATGTACAATCATAATTTTTCTAGGTCTTGGCTCGATTTTACGAACATAATCTATCAATTCTTTTCTGTCAGAATGTCCTGATAAACCTGCAAGAGTATGTATATCTAAATTAATTTCAAAATGCTCATTGTTCTCCATAAAACTAGTTGCACCACGTTGTAATTTATTTCCTAAAGATCCTTCTGCCTGATAACCTACAAAGATTAAACGATTTTTTTTATTTTCACAAAATTTCTTTAAGTATTCAACAGACGGTCCACCTACAAGCATTCCAGATGTAGCTAAGACAACACAAGGTCCGCCACTAATAACTTCTTGTCTTTCTTTATATCCTGCAACTTCTTTAAACAAACCTGCACTAAATGGATCTTGATTATTATAAAAAATCTGTTGTACAATTTCTTTATTTAAGAAACTTGGATATGCATTATGTATTGCAGTAACATCCCAAACCATTCCATCAACATAAATCGGAGCACTAAGTTTTTCTTTTCTAAAAACTGATTCTAAAATAACCATGACTTCTTGAGCTCTACCAACTCCAAGAACGGGAATTAAAACTTTACCTTTTTTCTTAATCGTTTCTCTAACTAACTTAATAAGTTCTGTCTCGCTTTTTTCACGAGATTCCATAATATCTTCTGGTGCACCATATGTACTCTCC
>Ga0075122_10001876_pt1 | contig 14408 bp, 13 predicted proteins | sample AntAceMetag02UKB_FD_69790 | JGI IMG/M metagenome (GOLD analysis project Ga0075122, IMG submission 69790) | Saline lake microbial communities from Ace Lake, Antarctica - Antarctic Ace Lake Metagenome 02UKB | ecosystem: Environmental > Aquatic > Non-marine Saline and Alkaline > Saline | place... | reverse complement strand
CGAATCCGGGTGAGGGGACTAACTTGGGAAGAGAGAGGTTCTTACTCTTCCCAAACATTTTTTATTGTTTGGTGATATTTCTAAAATATATGTTAGATTATCTACTTTTAATCGAATTTTACCAAAAGCTTTATAAATCCCCCGTTTAATTATCAGAGAACATGGCTGAATATCTTTCTACAGAGCATTATTTAAAAATAACTGTAGTGAGAACTATATGAAGTTGCCCTGGTAGTGTAGCTCGGCCTAGCATGAAGCCCTGTCGGAAATCATAATGGTTTTCAGAAAGGCTTCGACCCGGGTTCAAAGATGGTTGATGAGGTTTATATCATGATCACTGAAAGTCCCGGCCAGGGCGTTTTCCTTAAATCAAATTTAAGGAATTGCAATTGGGCCGGTAGCTTAGCTTGGAAGAGCGCCTGACTTTTACTGCCGTTTTGGCAACAGACATCAGGCGGTCGAGGGTTCAAATCCCTTCCGGCCCGCTCATAATAATAAGGAAGGTCCAGAAAATCTTTGATTTTCTAGTATCTTCCGGCCCGCTCATAATCAAACAATTATGTTCGCTCATAATCAAAATAAAAAATACCAAAAAAATAAAATGACTCTCGATATTAACAAACATCAATTGATCCCTAAGCATAGTAAATTGTCTGATGCTGAAAAAGGTAAATTTTTAGATAGTTATAAAATTGATATTAAATCTTTACCAAAAATTCTAATCGAAGATCCAGCAATTGTTAACCTTAAACCTACAGCTGGTGATGTAATTAAAATTGAACGTGAAAGTAAAACTGCCGGGATCACTATATATTATAGAGCAGTAATTAATGGTTAGGAGGCAAACTTAAATGGATAAGTCTATATTAATAAAGAAATATTTTGAAGAGAAAAAGTTTGTTGACAGTAATATTCAATCATTCAATAATTTTTTAGAAAAAGGATTACAAGAAGTAGTTGAGGAAAATAAAGAAGCTGAACCAGCAATTATTCCTCACAATATTGAAAAATTCAAAATTAGATTTGGAAGAATTACTGTTGGTAAGCCAGAAATCACTGAAGCTGATGGAAGTAAAAGACCAATATATCCAACTGAAGCAAGATTGAGAAAAATTTCTTATTACGCACCTATCTATTTAGAGGTAAGCACTTATATCAATGATGTCCAAAGAGAAAGTTTCATTGCCGAGATTGGTAAAATGCCAATTATGTTAAGAAGCAAATATTGTCATCTTCATAGTTTAAGCAGAGAAGATTTAATTAAACGTGGTGAAGACCCAACTGATCCAGGTGGATATTTTATTATTAATGGTACTGAAAGAGTTATTGTAAATATTGAAGATTTAGCTGGTAATAATTTTGTAGTTGAAAATCCTCCAGGTAAAGACATTACTGGAAGATTCTTTGCTGCTAAAGGATCTTATAAAATCCCTCATAATTTTGAACGGAAAAAAGATGGAATCTATTATATGTCTTTTACTCGAGTAAAAAATATGCCAATTGTTATTGTATTGAAAGCTTTAGGTTTAGTTAAAGACGAAGAAATTATGCGAGCAGTTTCTGGGGATAAAAATTATGAAGAAGTAATCTTGAACTTATTTGAGTTTGTAGACATTAAAACTCAAGAAGATGCGACTGATTATATTTCGAAAAGAATTGGTATTGCACAAGCAAAAGAAATTAGAATTGAACGAACTAAAGAAATTTTGGATAAATATCTTTTACCTAACATTGACATGGAATCTGGAAGTAGAATGGTAAAAGCTAAAAATTTATGTAAAATGATGAAAAAATTTATTGATGTTCGTAGTGGTTCAAGAAGTTCTGATGATAAAGATCATTACATGAATAAAAGGTTACGTCTTAGCGGAGATTTAATGATTGATCTATTTAGAGTAAACTTTAAGATTCTTGTTGGGGATATACTTTACAATTTTCAGAGAATTATTAAGCGAGGAAAATTACCTTCAATTAGAGTTATTATTAGAGATAAACTTTTAACCTCCCGATTATATTCAGCGATGGCTACTGGTGAATGGGTTGGTGGAAGACAAGGTGTTTCTCAAAGAATGGATCGTTCTAATTTTTTAGCAATGGTTTCACATCTTCAAAAAGTAATTAGTCCTTTATCTTCAAGTCAGGAAAATTTTGATGCTCGGGCTTTACATTGTACTCATATTGGAAGATTATGTCCAATCGAAACTCCTGAAGGAACAAATATTGGTTTAAGAAAAAATCTTGCCATGTTATGTTCTGTGTCTCAGGGTGTAAATGAAACAGAGGTTCTAGATAAAATTAAAGAACTAGACCTCAAAGGGGTTTAATAATCTAAAATGGCAGACGTTTATATTAATTCAAATTTTGTAGGAACAGTTGATGATATTAATCATTTCGTTGAGAATGTTAAAGACTTGAGAAGAAAAGGTTCTTTACCGGAAGAAGCAAATATTTACCATAATTCAGAAGCTAATGAAGTTAGGATTATGTGTGATGAAGGTAGAGCTAGAAGGCCATTAATCATTATTAAAGAGGGTCGATCATTATTGAGTGAAAAACATCTTAAACAATTAGAAGATGGAGAAATAACTTGGGCAGATTTGATCAGGCAGGGAGTTGTTGAATATCTTGATGCTGGTGAAGAAGAAAATGCTTTAGTTGCTTATACTGAAGAAGAGTTAACTCCAGAACATACACATTTAGAAATCACTCCTGGTTCAATTAGTGGAATTGCTACTGCTCTTGTACCTTTTGGAAATTTTAATCAATCTTCTCGTTTAATTATTGGTAGTAAGAACCAAAAACAAGCATTAGGTTTTTATGCTGCTAATTATCATATTAGAATGGACATGGATGCTAATATCTTACATTATCCACAGTTTCCACTTGTTAAAACTAAACTTCATGATGTAACTGATTATGATGAACATCCTTCTGGACAGAACATGGTTGTAGCAATAATGTGTTATGACGGATATAACATGGAAGACGGAGTTATTTTGAATAAAGGTTCAATTGATAGAGGATTAGCAAGAAGTACTTATTTCCGACCAGTTAAAGCAGAAGAATTAAGATATTCTGGTGGGTTAGTTGATGAAATTTCTATTCCTGATAAAGATGTTAAAGGTTATCGAAGTGAAAAAGATTATGGTTTTTTAGAAGGGGACGGAATAATTTACCCTGAAGCAAAAGTTAATGAGGGGGATGTTATTATTGGTAGAACTTCTCCACCAAGATTTTTAAGTAGTTTAGATGAATATAATCTTTCTGCGGCGATTAGAAGGGAAAGTTCAATTTCTTTAAAGCACGGAGAAAGAGGAGTTGCAGATTTTGTATTTATTACTGAGAATGAAGAGGGTAATAGATTAGTTCAAGTTAGATTAAGAGAAGAACGTATCCCTGAAATTGGAGACAAATTCACTAGTAGGCACGGACAGAAAGGGGTTACTGGTATTTTAGTTAAACCTGCTGACATTCCATTTTCATCTTCTGGTATTATTCCTGATTTAATTTTTACTCCGCACGGAATATCTTCAAGAATGACCATTTCTCATTTAGTAGAGTTAGTGGGTGGTAAAGTTGGTGCTTTAGCAGGAAGATTTGTTGACGGAACTTTATTCGATTCTGAATCTGAAGAAAATATTCGTTCAGAATTATTAGATCTTGGTTTTAGAAGTGACGGAACTGAAGTATTTTATGACGGAAGAACCGGTAAACAGATGTTGGCAAGAATTTATGTTGGAAACATGTATTATTTAAGATTGAGACATTTAGTTGCTAATAAAATGCAATCTCGGGCAAGAGGCCCAATTCAGTTATTAACTAGACAACCTACTGAGGGTAAAGCTAAAGAAGGTGGATTGAGATTAGGAGAGATGGAGAAAGACGTTTTCATTGCACATGGTGCTTCCTTATTATTAAAGGAAAGGTTTGACTCTGATAAAATTGATCTTCCAGTTTGTGAGAAGTGTGGTTTAGTTGCAGTTGAGGATCAATACAAAAATAGAAAATATTGTTTAATGTGTGGAGAAAACATTGAAATTAATTACGTTGAAATGAGTTACGCTTTCAAATTGTTATTGGATGAGATTAGAAGTTTATGTATCTATCCAAAATTAAATTTGAAAAATAAGTATTAAATAATCATAAAAATAAAATTAAATTATAATTGAGGAAAAAAATGGATCGGCAAGTGCATAAAAAAATTAGTCATATTGATTTTGGAGTTTTTTCGCCAAAACAAATCATGGACTTAGCATCAGCAAAAATAGTTACCCCTGAACTTTATGATCGGGAAGGTTATTCTGTTGATGGTGGTTTAATGGATATTCGTTTAGGAGTAATTGATCCTGGATTAAGATGTAAAACTTGTGGTCAGAAATTGAAAGAATGTCCTGGACATTTTGGTTATATTGAACTGGCAAGACCAACTATCCATATTAAGTTTGTTAGACAAATATTAGATTTATTAAAGTCTACTTGTAAATATTGTGCTCGAGTATTAATTCCTGAAAATAACATTAAACGTTATCTTAGTGTTTTTGAAAAAGTTGGAGCAGAGGAAGGTTTCGAAGCAAGACGAAGAAAAATCAAAGAAGTTGTTAGCAAATATAAATTGAAAGAGAAATGTCCTCATTGTGATAAGAAACAAGAAAAAATTAAACTTGACAAACCTTACAATTATTATGAAACTGAAATTCGTTTAAGTCCAATTGAAGTAAGAGCAAGATTAGAAAAAATTGAAGAAGAAGATTTAGCAATTTTTGGTTATAGCAAATCTTTTCGACCTGAATGGATGATTTTAACAGTATTACAAATTCCTCCAGTTACAATGAGACCAAGTATTACTCTTGAGTCTGGTGAAAGAAGTGAGGACGATTTGACTCATAAATTAGGTGACATTGTTAGGATTAATCAAAGATTATTTGAGAATATTAATGCTGGTGCGCCTGAAGTTATCATTGAAGATTTATGGGACCTTTTACAATATCACGTAACTACTTTCTTTGATAATGCTGTTTCACAATTACCACCAGCAAGACATCGTGGTGGACAAGTATTGAAAACTTTAGCGGCAAGAATCAAAAGTAAAGAGGGACGTTTAAGACATAACCTTGCTGGGAAGAGAACAGACTTTTCTGCACGTACAGTTATTAGTCCTGATCCTTTTATTGATCTTAATGAAGTGGGTGTTCCAAAAAGCATGTCCATGAATTTAACAGTTCCAGAAAGAGTAACTGTTTGGAATATAGAATATTTAAAACGATTTGTTCAGAATGGTCCTAAAAAATATCCTGGAGCAAATTATATCGTTAAACCTGACGGAAAAAGGAAAAGTATCACTGCTGAAACTCAGGAAGAAATTCTTGAAGAGTTAGAAGAAGGTTATATGGTAGAAAGACATTTAATTGATGGTGATATCGCTTTATTTAACAGACAACCAAGTTTGCACAGAATGAGTATGATGTGTCATTTGGTTAAAGTTTTACCTGGAAAAACTTTCCGATTAAATCCGGCAGTTTGTAATCCTTACAACGCTGACTTTGATGGTGATGAGATGAACTTACACGTTCCTCAAAATGAAGAAGCAAGGGCGGAAGCAAAAATTTTAATGTTGGTTGATACTCAAATTATTAGTCCACGTTATGGTTTAAGTGTTGTAGGTTGTATTCAAGATGCAATTACAGGAAATTATTTATTAACTAAAGAATTAGTTTTAAAACGTTCAGAAGCAATAGACTTATTGTATAGTTGTGGAGTTGATGATTTTTCTGGACTTGCTAATAAAGAGAAAATTGATGGTAAAGAAGTGTTTTCAGTACTTTTACCAAAAGATTTTAGTTACGTTGGTAAAGATAAAAGCGGTAATGACGTTAAGATTATTAATGGTCAATTAAAGTCCGGTTATATGGACAAAGCTAACTTGGGTCAAGAGAGTGGATTAATGTTAAGAAATGTTTATGAAAAATATGGTCCTGCTTATACTGCTGATTTATTGGGAAAAATTTCTAAATTAGGAATTGCAGTTTTAGCGAGGAGAGGATTCTCAATCGGTATTAGTGATATGGACTTACCATTAGAAACTAAAAATGAAATTAAAGATATTATCCAAAAATCTGAAGATGAAGCTAATCGTTTTATTGATAATTTTAATTCAGGAAAACTTGAATCTCTTCCAGGAAGAAGTTTAGACGAAACTTTAGAAGTAAGTATTCTTGGAGCTTTGAACCGAGCTAGAAATAAAGCTGGTGATATTGCTATGAAGCAAGTACAAAACAGTGCCGCTACAACTTTAGTAAGATGTGGAGCAAGAGGTAATCCATTAAATATTGCTCAGATGACTGCAATTGTTGGTCAACAGGCTTTACGTGGTAAAAGAATTGATCATGGATTTACTGGTAGAACTTTATCTTATTTTTCAAAAAATGATCTTAGTCCTAAAGCGAGAGGTTTTGTAAAGAATAATTTCAAGAGTGGGTTAACACCTTCTGAATTTTTCTTTGGAGCAATGACTGGTAGGGACGCATTAATGGATACAGCATTAAGAACACCTAAATCTGGTTATCTTTATAGAAGACTCTCCAATGCAATGCAGGATCTTAAAATAGATTATGATGACACAGTTAGAGATGCTAGTGGTAAGATTATTCAGTTTTCTTATGGAGAAGATTGTTTAGATGTATCTAAAACTAAAAATGGTGTTATTGACGTTACAGGAATAATTCATGATGTAGTTGGAGGAGGAAAATAAATATGAAAGCCGATCAAGAAAAATTATTGAACAGTTATGCTGGCAAGATTCCTCTTTCTGTATTAGAAGAGATTAAAGAGAATGTTCCTGGAACTATTAGTAAAGAAAAATTTCAAGAAGTAATGGACAAATGTTTAATTGCTTATAATAACGCTAAAGTTCATGCTGGTGAATGTGTTGGTTTAGTGGCTGCAGAAAGTATTGGTGAACCTGGTACTCAGATGACTTTGAACACGTTTCATCTTGCTGGGGTTGCGGAAGTACAAGTTACAACTGGTTTGCCAAGAATTATTGAAGTTTTTGACGCTAGAAAAGGGATTAAAACTCCAATGATGGAAATATTCTTAAACAAACCTTACTGTTTAGATGTTGAAAAACTTAGAAAGTTTGCAGCAACTATTAAAGAAACAAAGTTTGAAGAGTTTGTTAGTGAATATAATTTAAATATTTTTGATCAAAATTTAACTATCAAATTGAACAAAGAATTATTAGATGATAATGATCTTACTGTTAAAGATATTAATGGCATCATTAAAACTAAAGTTAAGAACTTTTCTGTTTCTATCACCGATGAATTAATAGTGATTGGTCTTAAAGGTAAACAGGATGAAATTAAAGATCTTTATGCTCTTAAAGAAAAAATTAAAGAAGTTAAAGTGAAAGGTATTAAAGGTCTTAAACAAGTTTTACCTGTTAAGAGAGGAGAAGAATACGTTATTTTAACTGCGGGAACAAACTTGAAAGATGTATTAGCGTTAAGTGAAGTTGATTCTACAAGAACAGTAAGCAATGATATTTATGAAATTTATAATGTGTTAGGGATTGAAGCAGCAAGACAAGCAATTATTGACGAAGTCTATAAAGTTGTTGAATCTCAAGGATTGAATGTTAATATTAGGCACGTGATGTTAGTTGCTGACTTAATGGTTGCAAACGGAACCGTGAAAGGTATTACTCGTTATGGGGTTGTTAGTGAGAAAGCTAGTGTTTTAGCTAGAGCATCATTTGAAACGCCTTTGAAACATTTATTTAATGCTGCATTAGAAGGTGAAGTTGACAATTTAACTTCTGTAGTTGAAAATGTTATGATTAATCAGCCAGTTCCAATTGGTACAGGATTACCAGGACTGGTTACTAAAATGAAATAATTATGGTGGATAAGAATGGCAAAAAAGAAAGAAATTACTGAAGAAATTAAATTATTGAAATCTAGAGTTGATGCAAATACAGCAATCATTGGTAAAGAAAAAGTAATGAAAGAATTGAAAAATAAGAATTTAACCACTATTTTTCTTGTAGCTAATTGTGAAAGTAAAACAAGAGAAGATATTAAACATCTTGCTAACTTAGCTAATGTTAAAGTTGTTGAATTAGAGCAAAGTAATGAAGAGTTAGGTGTAATTTGTAAGAAAAACTTTTTTATTTCTGTTTTAGGCATCTCCGGGGATTAAAATTGGCAAGGGTAAAACTTAATCAAGAAAATTTTGGTTTATCTTCAATTATGGAAAGAATTACCCGAGCGAAAGTTAAAGATTGTTTTAAAGACGAGGATACCATATATTTCGTTGTTGGAATTGGCGAGTTAGGTAAAGCCATTGGTAAAGGCGGAATTAATATTAAAAAAGCTCAACAAGAATTTGGTAAAAAAATTAAAGTTATTGAGTTTAGAAATGACCCTGTAAGTTTTGCTCGTAATCTTATTTATCCTCTTAAAGTTGAAGAAATCGTTTTAGAAGGTGAAGAAGTTTTAATTAAAGATAATAATAAAAAGGTTAAAGGTCAAATTATTGGTAGGGATAGATCAAACTTAATCTTTATCAATCAAATCATGAAAAGGTTTTTCAATGTTGAGATAAAAGTTGTTTAAAAAAGCATTCCAAAACCTTTATAAAACCCCCTCTATTTTAGAATAAAAGATGGCAAATAAATCGCGTGGACTGGGAGCAGCTAAGAAGTTGCTGAAGAGAAGAAAGACTTACAAGTTAGCTAGAAGGTCAATCTTGAAAAAGAAATCTGATCCCTTAGCCGGAGCTTCTCAAGCTAAAGCAATTGTTTTAGAGAAGATTCAAGTAGAAGCTAAACAGCCAAACTCTGCGATGAGAAAATGTTGTCGTGTACAATTAGTTAAAAATGGTAAACAAGTTACTGCTTTTATGCCTGGTGATGGTGCTCAAAAATTAATCAACGAACACGATGAAGTTATTGTTGAATGTATCGGTGGTAAAATGGGAAGAGCAAAAGGAGACATTCCTGGTGTGAGATGGCAAGTATTAAAAGTTAATGATCAAAGTTTAAATGCCTTATTGAAAGGTAAATTAGAGAAAGCAAGAAGATGATAAAAAACAAAGATTTTTTAGCATCTTCAAAAACGCGGAGAGTTTTTGTTAGATAAAATGACTGAAATAAAATTTTTTAATCGTTGGAGTGCTGAGGGAGTTAAAGTTGAGGACCTTGGTTTAAGTAGATACATTTCTTTAGCTCCAAGAATAATGCCTAAAAGTGGAGCAAGATATGCCGGGGCAAGATTTCACAAATCAAACACATTTATTGTTGAAAGGTTAGCTACAAAGTTAATGACTTCTGGTCATAAAGGTAAAAAACATTTTATGAGTTCTGGTCACAACACAGGGAAAAAGAATGGGGTTTTGAAAGTTATTGAGAAAGCATTTGCAAAGTGTGAAATGCAACTTAAACAAAATCCTCTTGCTATTTTAGTAAAAGCGATTGAAAATGCTGCTCCTCGTGAAGAAGTTATTGCAATTGAATATGGTGGTGCACGTTATCCAAAAGCTGTTGATGTAGCTCCTCAAAGAAGAATTGATATTGCTCTTCGTTATATGGCTCAGGGCGCTTATGTTAAGTGTTTCAACAAGAAGAAGAAAATTGAAGATTCTTTAGCTGATGAACTTATTGCTGCATATCAATGTTCTGCAAGAAGTAACGCAGTTGCTAAGAAACGAGATACTGAAAGACAAGCTGCTTCAAGTAAATAGAATTTCTTATTATTTTAATAAGTTTAATTTTTTTATTTATATGTTCTTACTCAAACCCTTCTTTTCCAATCACTAATAGAACTTGTTTAATTTCATTAATTACTTTTTGTTGTTGTTTCTTATCAGACATTCTTACAAACATTAATAATAAATCAGTTAGTTCTTCTTTTGACAGAACTTTTAGTTTATGCCCATCTGTTATAAAATAAAATCTGAAATTTTTGTATTTTAATTCTTTCATAACAATTCCCGCTACATTTGTTAGAAGTTTTCCTTTGTGGGAACTTTCTCTTAAAGAATACATTAACTTAAAAATAATTTTTGATTCTTTTTTAAATTTATGTAAAATCTCATTCTTTAAACTTTCTATTATTTCTACTCTGGCCATAATCTTTCGGCCTCTTCAATAGCTTCTTCTATTGGGATACAATTTTTTGAAGACATTAAGAATTCTCTTAATTGTTCTTTTACTGCCATCCCATACATTCTTTTAATAATATCTTCGTATGTATCTTCTTTAGTGCCAAAAGTACCTATTAAATTCTTAGTTTCATTACTAATTTGGATTGTTGTAGCCATTATAGTTGTTATAGTAGCCATAGTTTAAAAAGTTTTTGGTAGAAAATGTAAATTTTTATTTTTGGTACCATAATCTTTAAATACAAACTTTGTTTTGAATTATTCTATGACATATGAAAGAGTTCCTGAAAACATTGCCTTATACGTAGCGCCGGTATTCAACAAACTATATGATTTATTTTCTACAATGGGAGAAAATTATAATCCTGATACTTGTGAAGGGGTTGTAAAAAAATTAGGGGAAGAATATGTTGCATTGTGGGGTAATACAAAAAGTTCTCCTGAAAATTGTAAACGATTTGATAATTTAGTGCATTTTGGTAGCAATATTGGTGATGTTTATTTTAAAGTAGATAAATTATGGGAAAATCAAACCATTTCTGATTATTTAATTGCAACTGTTTCTAATAATGGTTTGGCACATGAATTATTTGACATAGGTAACTTAAATGGGATTTGGTGTGACGCCAAACGTCCAATTGTTGATAAACTAGAAAATATGGTGGGTTACTCCCAAAAGTTAATAGTTCCAAATTCTGAAGGGGATCATCCTACTGGGTGTTGATTTATTATTTCTCCCCAATAATCTTTTAAACATGCACTGAAATTAGTTCTTTTATGAACATATTAGGAGTTGAATCAACTGCACATACATTTGGAGTAGGAATAGTTACAGATAAAGGCGAAGTATTAGCGAATGCTACAGATAGTTACACTTCTAAAGACGTGGGGATGATTCCGCATGAGATTGCTGAACATCACAATAAAGTGGCTGAGAAGGTCTTAAAACAGGCTCTGAACGAGGCTAGTGTGAGTTGGGACGATATTATGTTTATTGCTTACTCTGCTGGTCCGGGATTAGATCCGGCATTATGGGCAGGTTATCACCTGGCAAGAAAATGGGCTGAAGATAACGATAAGAAATTAGTTGGCGTTAATCATTGTGCTGCTCATCTTTCTATTGGGAAAGTTTACAATAAACTTGATAGTCCTTGTTATCTTTATGTTTCTGGGGTGAATACACAGATTATTGTTTATGAGAATGGGAAATATCGAGTTATTGGAGAAACTTTAGACATTGGATTAGGAAATATGTTAGACAAATTTGGTCGAGTGTTAGGATTAGGATTTCCTGCCGGAGCAAAGATTGAAGAACTTGCTAAGTCTGGGAAGTATATTGAGCTTCCTTATGTAGTTAAAGGAATGGATGTTTCTTTTTCTGGAATATTGACGAAAGTTGAGCAATTATTAGGGAAAGGTGTGTCTGAGAAAGATCTTTGTTTTTCTGTACAGGAAACTTGTTTTGCAATGTTAACAGAAGTTGTGGAGAGAGCAATGGCTCATACTGATAAGCAAGAGTTATTGTTAGTTGGCGGTGTAGGGGCGAACAAACGGTTCTGTGAAATGTTGGATATTATGTGTCAAGAGAGAGGGGCTAAATTTTTCAAAGTGCCAATGGATCTTGCTGGCGACCAAGGAGCGATGATTGCTTGGGAAGGTTTCTTAAGAAAAGATGAATCTTCTGACATAGAAGTTAAACCGCATTGGCGTACTAATGATGTTTAGTACTTAAAAACCGATATGTTTATAAACTCTTAAGCCCTCTAAATTCTATAGTTTTATCGTCTACAAATTGGTGCTAGGAAAGCTTAACTTTTAATGTAAAAATGGATGAAAATCAACCTGAGAATCTAGAGGAAAAACCTCTTCAAGAAGAGGAACTGAATGAGTCTGTAGATCAAGCTACTAAGAAAGAAATAGTTAATGAACCAGTAACTGAGGAACCAACAGTTGAAGATCAACCAGCTACTGAGGAACCAGTATCAATATCTGTGGAAGACCCACTTAAACCCGATAATTACGGCGCTGCTCAGATTCAAGTATTAGAGGGTTTAGAAGCAGTAAGAAAACGTCCGGGCATGTATATCGGAGATACTTCTGTAAGAGGATTACATCATTTAGTTTATGAAATTGTAGACAATTCTATTGACGAAGCTCTTGCTGGTCATTGTAATCAGATCACTGTAATGATTCATAATAATGATTCAGTTACCGTAATTGATAATGGAAGGGGAATTCCTGTTGCTGAACATCCACAATTAAAAATTCCTGCAGTACAAGTAGCATTGACTAAACTTCATGCTGGTGGAAAATTTGACAAATCTACTTACAAAGTTTCTGGTGGGTTACATGGAGTAGGGTTATCAGTAGTAAACGCCCTTTCGATTGAATTAGAAGTACAAGTTAAGAGAGAAGGAAAAATTCATTATCAAAAATATTCTAAAGGTAAACCTTTAGGAGAATTAAATGTTATTGGTGATACAACTGAAAGAGGAACGATGATTCATTTTTTACCGGATCCGTCAATTTTTTCGGAATCAGTATTTCATTACGATATTTTAGCTAAAAGGTTAAGAGAACTTGCTTTTTTGAATAAAGGGATTAAAATTATTTTACTTGACGAACGTGAGAAAGATAAACAAGACGTTTTCAAGTATGACGGCGGAATTAAAGAGTTTATTGGATATATTGATAAAAATAAAAATCCGTTACATGAAGTTATTTATTTTGAAAAAGAAAAAGATGATGTTTGTGTAGAAGTATCTTTACGTTATAATTCTGGTTATCAAGAGAATGTTTTTTCTTTTGTAAACAATATTAATACAATTGAAGGTGGTACTCACCTTTCTGGTTTTAAAACTGCAATTACGAGAGTTTTAAATAATTATGTTAAAGAAATGAAAGCTAAGAATGATGTCAAATTAACTGGAGAAGATATTAAAGAAGGTTTAACAGCAGTAATTTCTGTTAAAGTTATGGAACCACAATTTGAAGGTCAGACAAAAACAAAATTAGGGAATAGTGAAGTTTTTGGAATTGTTTCTTCAATAGTTAATGATGCTTTGAAAATTGATTTTGGTGAACATCCCCAGATTGTAAGAATTATTGTTGACAAATGTTTAGATGCAGCAAGAGGTAGAGAGGCAGCAAGAAAAGCTAAAGAGTTAACTCGAAGAAAAGGGGCTTTAGATGGTGCAGGATTACCTGGGAAATTAGCTGATTGTTCTAACAAAGATCCAGCAAAATGTGAAATTTATATTGTTGAGGGAGATTCAGCAGGTGGATGTTTTTCTGGTGATACTCGAATATCTTTAGTTGATGGTCGTAATTTATCTTTTAAAGAATTGGTTCAAGAGGATAAAGAAGGAAAACGAAATTATTGTTACACCATTAAAAATAATGGCGCTATTGGAATTGAAGAAATTAAGAATCCTCGAATTACAAAAAGAAATGTTGAAGTAGTTAAAGTTGTTTTAGATAATAATGAAGAAATTGTTTGTACTCCTGATCATAAATTCATGTTAAGAGATGGTGATTTTGAAGAGATTAAGAATGTTTCTAATAATCATTCTTTAATGCCTCTTAGAAGAAAATTATCAAATATTGGGGGGAGAATAACCATTAAAGATTATGAAATGGTTTATTGTAATCAACAATGTCGTTGGATATTTACTCATCTGTTATCAGATGATTGGAATATTAAGAACCAAATTTATTCTATAAATGATGGTTCTCATCGCCATCATAATGACTTTAATAAATTAAATAATGATCCCACTAACTTAGTTAGGCTTGATAAAGAAGAACATTTACAATTACATAGAAGACATTGCACTAAAACTTTACATACTGAAGAAGTAAAAGAAAAATGCAGGCAATTAAAGAAGACTAAAGAGTTTAGATCCAAGATGAGCGAACGTATGCAGGAACTTTACACTAAAAATATTCTAAGTAAACAAGCCAAGAAACAATGGGAAGATGAATCTTATAAGAAATTTATGTCAGAAAGATTTTTAGAATTTTATTATGGAAATGCAAAATATAGGAAACAATGCTTAATACGTTTGGATGCTGAACAGAAAAAGTATTGGTCTGATGAAAAGAATAGAGAATTGCAATCAGAAAGAGTGAAGAAATATTTTGAAGAAAATCCTGATCAAAAAGAGTATTTACGTAAGTTAGCCCAAGAACAATGGGACAACAAAGAACTTAAGACTTGGAGAAGTCAGGAAACGAAAAAACAGTGG
>Ga0075122_10001875_pt1 | contig 14409 bp, 18 predicted proteins | sample AntAceMetag02UKB_FD_69790 | JGI IMG/M metagenome (GOLD analysis project Ga0075122, IMG submission 69790) | Saline lake microbial communities from Ace Lake, Antarctica - Antarctic Ace Lake Metagenome 02UKB | ecosystem: Environmental > Aquatic > Non-marine Saline and Alkaline > Saline | place... | reverse complement strand
AACCAGAACTTAACTATCACTATTACAAGATTGCATTCCAATATGATAATAAACAATGGACATTACCAAGCAAGTCTACTGCTTATATAGAAATTCCAGGGTCATTAGACAAACGTATCAGATTGGATATTGCTATACCAAATACAATAGATCAGCGAATTACAGGAATTGCAATATTTAAACGTATGACTCCAACTGCTGGACAGTGGGATTCATCTATCGGAGACTATTACCTGGTATTAAGCACATATTTTAATGCAGCTTTTGGTTCGTTTGCGTCTCCAAATTACAAAATATGGCCTTATGATGGGGATTTTATTCCTGGGACATATGCTACCGCGACTACTGATTTTACAATAAGTTCGAGTATTACAGGGGATAATGCTCTTGGTACAGACCTGTACAACAATTGTTTAATAATTGCAAGAAAGCAATCAGATTCAAGTATATCTTACAGGTTTATATCGGATACACAAGCAACAGCAGCTAACGCGCAAAAAATTGTAGTCTCTGATGGAACTGGTCTTACAGATGGTGCTGATTATGATCTTATCATTGTTGGTGGTTGGTGGCTAGCAAGTGGTAGTTATAAATACACAATTGTAGATGATTTGTCAAAAGAAGCGCTTGAAAGTTTCATATCAATGACAACTTTTCTTGGAATAACAGACGAGACAATCACTGATGTTTATCCTAAATATGGTACGATGGTTAATGGTCAAGCATTCTACGCAAGTGCATGGCACGCAGATGAAACCAAGTCATATATTGTACCTTACGGAATGATCACACCATCGGGTCTTGTTGCCAACGATGTGCATCCGATCTTAAATGCTTTCACTCCAGGATTTCCAATCAAAGGAATTAGTAGTGTTGGAGACAGGTTAATCATTTACGGCAATGATAAAATCAGTCGTGGAATCCTTCCATCTACAAATGAAACATCATGGGATTTTGAGAAACTGTTTGATGAGTACGGATTGCTTGCAGAAGATTCACTGATTAATATTTCTGGCAAGGATTACTTTCTTGCAACTGATTGGCAGATCAAAGTGTTTGATGGTTCCATACGACCACAGGCAATCAGTGACGGTATTTACACACAGCTACATGCTGCCGGAGATGCATCTATTGCATATTTGCAAGCAGCCAAAGCAACATACATGCCAAAGCTCAATATGTACATGATCAAGTTCCAGACAGGAGCATCAACATATGAATATTGGGCATTTGATGTCGCAGGTCAATTAGGATGGATTCAATTTGCCTGGCATGTAACAACCACATCAACTGATCAGAACTTCACAGGATTCTTTCGTGGGCAGAACGGGAATAGCTTTGCACATGCATCAATTGGTGTCTTCTTGCTCAACTCTGGCACTGATGATGGTGGTATTGACATTAGTCCTTCATATATTAGTCATCAGATTAGCAGTAATTCAAGTCTGGAACATCATCTACGACAACTATCTGTCACGTACCAAGCTGATACGCAGATTAAAGTGGATATATATTTGGATAATTCGGCATCGGCATTGACGCAGGTTGATGATAATTTCGCAGCACAGACGTCAATAGCATCTGATAACAAAGGAATGCCATTAGGATCACGTTGCAGGAACTTCCGGTTTAAGGTCAGTCTTGAATCTACAGACATTGCAAGTAATACAGACTTGGAACTGGACAGATTATCAATGACTCATGATATATCAGGTGGTGCAGTTTAATGGCATACAACATCCTAAAACGCTTTGAGAAGCAGACTGAGATTAATCCGGAAGGAATGAATGCTCTCATTGATGAAATTGGTAAGATTACTGGGGCATTGACACCTACTGATCGTGGGATACCTGCAAGTCTTGATCAAGTGTCTGGTGGGACAGGATTAACACCAGAAGATATAACAGTATTACGTGATAATGCAGGATCAGTTGTATCAGGTTCCAGTGTTAGATTGACAGATGATGGGACTATCAATGTTGACAAATTAGCGAGTGATACGATTGCATTGAGTGTTGATCAGACTACAATTGACCATGGCACGATAGGTGGATTGACAGATGATGACCACACACAATACATCTTAGTTGATGCATCACGGGCATTTAATAATGGTGCTACAAATGATTGTGCAGTTGTTATTGAGGGTGGTGCTAATGCTGTGTTGGCTTTGGATGCTGATTACGATAGTGGTGGTTCGGCAAATGTAGCATCAACTGTAGTTTTTCGGGATAAAGGATCACAAATCGGGTATATATCCACAGCAAATGATATATTTGGTAATGTAATTATTATAGACGCCAATCAAGGGGCAGTTGCTGGTAAGGTAGTGTTGGCATATAGTGGTGGTGATACGGAAATAACAGGCAAGACAGTAACAAAAGAAGGAATGATTAATAACATAACACGAATTACAAGTATAAAAAGTCCGTATACAATGCTTGTAACAGACCATGTGCTGTTTGTTGATACTGATGGTGGTGCTATCACAGTCAATCTGCTTGCTGGTGTTGAAGGCACTAATCTTAAGATTATCAATTGTGGATCATCTGGTAATGATCTGACAGTCGATCCAAATGGAACTGAGCAGTTGTATGGCAGTGGTGCAGGAGTAGCAAGTACATTATCAGATGGTGAAGTAATCAATATTCATTTCAATGAAATAGAAGGATGGTGGTAAGATGAGTCTATGGAAATTACTCACAGCGGCCTACAACAGTTCTGGTGATCCTGCAAAAGTACGTATTGACGCAAGCACATCATCGTTACAAACTATGAATTACCCACACCATGAAATACACGGAGCATCTCATTTTTATATTGAAGGGGCAACAACACTGGGGAATGGTGGGACACTGTTTGTAAAGTTGGTTACTGGAAATGTTCTTGCATGGCCTCATTTTATTTGGGAGTTGAATTCATCTGGTATATTAACTGCAACTCTTGACGAAGATGCAACTGGTGGTATGACTGGTGGTGCTGTTGGTACAATTCACGCTAATAATAGAAATAATGGCTGTTGGACAGGCAGACATGATGGTGGAAATGGTGAAGCAACAGTACTGACTGACTCAACAAAGGCGTGGACGGTTGATGCGTTGATTGGTTATCAAGTATTCAACACATTAGATGGATCAAGTGGGGTTATAACTGACAACGATGCAACTACTGTTATGGTAGTGGCACTGGCTGGTGGGACGGATAATGATTGGGATACTGGTGACGAATATGAAATTAATAAAAGTAGAACAGTAATAACACCTGGCGTTACGACTTGCACAGATTACATTCAACGAGTCAGCAATCAAGGATTTGGAAGTAAGGCAGGTGGTGGAAGTACTTCACGAGAAGATGAATTAATGCTGAAACAAAATACTGTATATTGTCGATCATTCACATCAGGAACAGCAAGCAATATTGTAGGATTCAAAGCGGGTTGGTACGAACATACAGATCACAATTAAACAATGGCTCATACAGTCATCTCAACAAACAGGTACACATTATCATGCCTGATACAATAAAGTTGCTTAGAATCGATTTATGTGTGAAATAGAGCTATTTAAAGAAGGAGTCAATCATGCCAGTACAACAAGGTCGTGATATAAACATATTTGGTAGAGTAAACCCTACATTAGATTTTACAGGAGCAAGACGCGGTGGATCATCATTTGTTGATCCTATTACATTGCCTACTGGATTTCAGAGTCTTGGTACAACCGATCCTGCTGGCGGGATTGATATGAGCAAATTTGGTGGGTTTGCATCCTTACTCGGTGGAGCAGGAGCAGCATTTGGTGCATTTAATGCAATAACTCCTGATTTTGATCCATCATTGACATCAGGTAAAGCGCGTGAACTTATAGCAGGACAGGGACGTGTTGGTGCACAGAAGATACAGCGTGGAGTTAGCCAGGGTATTCAAGACACTGCAAGTCAATTCGCTGCACGTGGTCTTGGATCATCTGGTTCTGTAACTGGTGATATTGCTGGAATGCGTGGTGCTGGTGTACAAGCTCAATCACAACTAAGTGCAGATTTGGACGCTCAATTACTTCAATTGTTGCAGTACATAGATCAGAGAGATGCACAGTTCGCACGACAGGAAGCACAAGGGAAGTCACAGTTCTTGGGTGATCTTGCTGATCTTGGATTAACAGTTGGCGGATTAGCATTAGCTCCTGCAACAGGCGGGGCATAAGTACCTGCATCTCAACTTGCAAGACAGCTCATATAGGAGATAATCATGGCATTTGAAACATTACGTGGAGCAGTAGGTGGAGCTTTGCAGCAGAAGCTGTTTGAGAACTCTCAATTAGGACAGCAGCAGATCATTGGCAGTAAGTTGAAAAATAGGCTTGCGGCATTACAAGTTGAGGAACAGTTCCCAATTCAGATGGAGAAGCTGAAGAAGTCGATTGATTTCATCACGGCATCTACTGATGAGAAAGAAGAAGTTATTGAACGCACTACTGCTATTGAACAAATGAGAACAGGTCAAGCTATAGAACGAGGCAAAGCTACTGAGACATCACAATCAAACATACTTAAACAGAGTGGTGAGCAACAGGGTGTGTTGCAGGAGCAAGCTGGTGATATACAGGCAGGATTGCAGCAAACAAAAATAGATGCTACTGAACGTATGCAGACGGAGGCATTGTCTCAGGATTTCAATAAGTTCCAACAATCACTTGAACAAGCTGATTTGCAACAGATACGTTCTATTGATGCCAATCTTACGATGCAGGAACGTGAAATTGAATCTCGCATAACCGAACTTGATAAACGAATTGAAGCCACTGACAAACTATCAGATAAGCAATTGAAAGGGCAATTAGAAGGTCAATTGGATGTTCTGAAGCAGAAACAAGCTTATGCGATAGAGCAAATGGATAAGGGTGAAGAGTTCTGGAAGAAACGACAAGAGTCTGTTGACAAGGGGTGGAACAAGCAGTGGAATCGTCAGAAGCGTGTATCTATGTTCAATGAGAAATTATACAACAAGCGTATAAATAAGCAAACTGAGATACAGACGAAGTTTAATAGTGTGAACCGGCAACAGGTCATTGAAGATTACAATCGACGACTCACTGACGAGCTAACTCTTACTAATCAAAAGTTGGAAGTTGATTATATGAATCAATTAAATGAGCAGCGTTTCATGTTGGATATGATGTACGGTAATGACACCTTTGATCTTGGAGGGTTTTAATTATGCCAGATATGTTAGATATGATTGTCAAAGAAAAATTTGATATTAGAAAGCAGCAACGCAAGTCATCATTGGAGCTTACAAACATGAGGCACATCGCAGCCGACACTATGATGTTGTTTCAATTGTTCAGTGAGATACCAGAACAGTTTCGTGGTCCTATTGAAGGGCGAACAACAGGTGCTGCTGCATCATTTATGAAGTCTGATCCAAAGCTTGTCGCATATCAAGACCTTCGTGGGTTGATTATGGCAAATATTGCACGACATCTTGGCGGGGAAAAAGGTGTGTTGACGGATAGAGATGTTAAACGTATTGAAGACTCTTTACCAAAACGTAGTGATACTGATGAGTCGGCATTTGAGAAGATATTTGGTGTGTTGCAATTTGTGGACACGCGTGTGAGAAGTAAGCAGTTTGAGTCTGCACAGGAACCAACCGGGCTTGGTGTTGATCTACGTGAAATGTCTCAAGCATATGCGGAAGGTTATGCGGAAGATAAGCAAGTCACAGGTGGATCATCCCGTATGCAGCCACGTTCATCTGCAACTGATTATCTTAACCAATTAGGATTCTAATATGGGTAAATTTCTTACAAGAAACGACCTGACTCAGATTGTCAATAATCGTCCTGAAGGTGTCGAACCTACTGATATATTGAATGATCTCGCATATCGTGGGTTTGAGATTGAAGGATATAATGCAGAGTTTAGTGCTGGTGATATGATGCACAACTTATTCCCGTCTGCTGGTAGGTTCATCAAGGATATTGCATACGCTTTCAGGCATCTGGTTCAAACAGTAAAAGGTCTTGCAAGCATAGGTAAGGCATTTGGTGAGAAAGGATTGTCAGTAGTTGGGCGTGAAGTCAGTGATGATAGTCAACGCATTCTTGAACAGCTTGGTGAGTTTGCAAGTGATCGTTATGGAACAGGAGAACGAATAGCCAATACAATTGAGAAAGACCCGATAGGTTTCATAGCAGACGTGTCGGCACTTGTTACGGGAGTTGGTGGTGCTGTAAAAGGTACCGGATCATTATTAGGCAAGATTAGCAAATCATCCAGAGTTGCAGACATTAGCAGTGCAATGCAGAAAGCTGGTGGTGTTGGTATCAAAACTGGTAAAGTACTGGAACCATCTCTAATTGTAACTGATGCCATGACTCCTGCTACAAAATCAGTGATTAGAAGTGGCGCAAAAGCTTTCATGAAAACTGGTATTGGGGAAAAGATCGAAGACTATGCCAGAGTCACATTTGCCAAAGCCATCAATCTTAGCAAATCTGAGCAGAATCCATTTACAGCCATATACCCACGTAAATCAGTTGTCGATAAAGCTGCTGAGTTTGGTTATAATGGTACATTGACGGAAATGAGAGATCAGGCATTGATACACGGTAATACATCAAAGACTCATGTCGATGATAGTTTGAGTAGAATAACAACAACTCATGTAGGCGATAAGACTGTACAAAAAGTGTTGGATGTTTTAGATACAGAATTGGCAGCAGGTCGTATTAAAATTTCAAAAGACAAGTTTGTTACCAGTGAGAAAGCGATGGCGCTTGAGCAAAAGTGGCATGATATGAGCATTAAGAACTCAACTGAAGGTCTGACAGTTTCTGAGATGAATGAATTAGGCAGAGACTATAACAGCATCATAGACGCCTATCAGAACAAGGCAGAGATTGGAGGTATAGGAACAGTCACTGTTGAGGCTAACGTACCTAAGAAGCGAACTATGGGCGAAATACGGGATGAATTGAGAGACAGTATTGATGATAAAGCAAAAGCAGGTGGGTACAATGATTATCGTAGCCAGAACAAGGAAACAATGTTTGCCACCAGATACGCAAATATGATGCAAGAGATGATGAATGTGTTTGCAGACAAGTCTGATTTTACAGATTCATTAGTTCTTATGGGAGGGATTATGGGATCAGTGTTGTCGATGTCGGCTCGTATTCTTGCAACTGCTGCCAGTGTGACCGGGTTACGTGTATATATTAAATCACCAAAATTCGCCAGTGCGTTCTTGAATGACGTGTTGACATTACGTGGGACTGAATTTGCTGATATGGCATCTGCATTACAAGCCGGTAAGCATGTAGGAACATCATCAAGTACAACGAGAAAGATATTTAAAAAGTTGCAGCCTGTATTCCCAGAGATAAGAATTGCAAGTAAAGCAAGTCAACCGGAACAAGCTACTCAATTTCAAGAGGAGAATCAACAATGAAACAATTAACCTTATTTATCGGATTGATGTTGTTACTGTGTGTGCCGGTATCTGGACAACAGAATACGGCTATTGAAACTTACACCTATGTCGATTTAGAATTATCAAACACTGGTAATGACACTGTCGATACTGTATATCTGTTATTTCCGAATGAACGTGACACATGGTATATGAGTGAGACACTGCCTACATCTACAATTCGCAGGGACCATCGTGCATACTTTGCTGGCGGTTGCGGTATAATGGTTGAATATAATAGTTCAGCAGGAGCAGACGATAGCTTACGTATTGACATGCGACCACTTGTGTGGGATGAGAAAGATAATGAGTATGCAGTTATTGAAGCCGATGTTACTTATCTTGTCATGGGACAAGCTAATGTATATTCACAGTCAACCAGAGACTATTTTGATGTGACTGATGCTGTAGAAGAGCATATCTACCTTACAGGTCTTGTGTGGAATTATGAAGGCGTTGAATTTGAAGTTCATTGTGGGGATGAAGGAACGTTCTCTACAACTGTCACTTTACAACCACATATCGTACAATAGGAGGAATTATGAAAAAGTTTATGTTAACAATTATACTACTGTTGATTCCTTGTATTGTATTCGGACAAGGATTGTTGTTTAAGAGTGCTGTATCAGGTGTGTCACTTGGAAATGGTCAATGGATTGGAACATCGCAAGCTGGTGGATGGACGTTTACGTCTGATCCATATATCTATACGACAAGTGCGAGTGTAGGAATCGGGACGACTTCGCCAGCGGCTTCGTTAGACATAAGAGAAGGAACTATAAATTATTCAGATGACCATGTCGATCATGGGATGACTGCCTTAACAGCGACGAATACATATGCTCATTTCCAAGCATTAAGTGGTAGCAATGGTGGATGTTATGGCATTGGATTAACTGATGCTGACGGAACGTCACCGTTTTATTTTTATGGCGTTTTTGGTGTCACTAATCCAACGGCTACACTTCCTGCAGTTAAATTTGCAGCAAGCAAAAAGAATGGTATAGCTACGCAGGGACTAGAAAACACTGAAACAGTTTTCCAAGTATTAAATCATACAACTGAAAAGATCACTTTATTGGGAAGTGGTAATTTGGGAATAGGAACGATTACACCAAACGCAGCCCTACATATTCTTAATGCTACAGGGCCACAGTTCATAATCACTGATACAAACAAAGCAGATAGTACCACCTTTGAAGTTGGTGGGGACGGAGATTTGACTATCGTGCCGACTGGTGGTGATGTGGTTATTGCAGGTACGATAAATACAGCTGATGATGGTGGATCAGACGATACATACGTTGCCACTGTTACAGGATTTGGTACTCCTGCTAAAGGTAAGCAACTTATACTGTTTGCTGCAACCATAAACACAGGTGCTTGTACAATCAATATAAATGCTGGTGGTGCTGTAAACATTAAAACAATATCTGGTGCTGATCCAGCCAACAGTGACATATTGGTTGATAAGCCAGCCATATTAATTCACAATGGTACAGATTATACACTTACCAATCCTGCAACCACGTGTGATTAGGAGACAATTATGAAAATTACACTTATTATACTACTTGTGTTGTGTACGAGTTGTTTTGCTCAGACACCGTACATCACAGACGTAACCAGTCGTGGTATTGAATATAGCTTATTTGACAACGATACAATACTCCTTGCCAAAAATATGCTTTATGTTCCATCTTCAACGTCTCTAACAAATGCTCAGATGAAAGCTGAACTCTTGGCCGAAGTTGATAGTGTCAAGAATCTTGATATTGCAGGATTAGATAGTGTTGTGATTGATATTGGTAATGGTTGGAATCTTGTAATCGACAGTACATTGGTTGAGCAGAATACATTCAATATTCATTACCGTGTTCTTGATAATACCTATGTAGCTGCGCATGATTCAGTGGCAGCAATAGGTCAAGTCTTAGTTGATACGAAACCAATCGACAACACAGTAGAATTTGTAGTGGCAGCCCAGCGAATGGAGTTAATACAAGATGCACAAACATATAAAACAGCTGTTTTGTTTCGTCGTGATATGTCTCAGTTTATTGGTACTTACATCTTGCCTTAATGCAGCCAACAGCAAAGCACGACAAGGCTGGGACATGGTGCATATCACAGGTTCATGTGTTGGTACTGCGTATCTCAACCACTTAGGACTTGAGTGGTACGAGTCGGCTATTGTTATGTTGTCACTTGGTATCATATGGGAACTATGTGATCAGGTTGCTTATGATGTACAATGGAAACAATCTTATTTTGATTACCATCGTGGTGGTGAGTGGAAGGACATCACACGTAATGTAGTAGGTATCTCACTGTCATTCCCAATCAGGAGAAAGTAATGACACACGAGTCATTGATACAGAATTGGCCTATATTAAGTTTTCTTGCTGTCCAGGTAATAGGTGCCTTGAAGATACTTGCTAATATCAAAGTTGTTAAATTGGAAACAAGCACCAACATTGAATTGTTGCGTGTTGAGGTTACAACGGAATTGAAGTATCTTAATGAGAAGTTTGAAAAGCAGAATGGTCGTGTAAATCATCTGGAGGACAAATATGAAACACTTAATGTTAGCGTTGCTGCTCATCACGGCAATCAGCACAACAGCAAACAGCACTGATGTGACAGTCAAATGGCAAGCTAATAGTGAAGCTGATCTTGCTGGTTACAAATTGTATTGGGGAACAGCAACCCGTGATTATCAGGTTGTGATGGATGTCGGTATGGACACCGTAAGAGTGTTGCATGACTTCCAGGATAGTACAATGTATTACTTCACTGTGACCGCATATGACACTGCTGGTAATGAGTCAGTATATGGGAATGAAGATAGTGTTTACGTGGTTCATGACAAAGCACCATCACCACCAGTTGGATGCACAGCAAAGCAGACACGTTGAGAAGCACACAGGTAGATTGTAAGCAAGTTTAATCAATCAGGCATGATAATGTATGCCTGTATAATAAATAATCTCAGGAGGGCTTAAAATGAAAGTAGGATTTGAATCAGAACATTGGAATGATGAAAGTGGTAATCCATCAGGTGGATGCACATCAGGAACTGGATTTACAGTTTCATGGCAAAACGGACCATTAGGTCGTGGTAATGATCGCAAGGAACCAAATGGTGCATTTGTTGAAGACGTTATTGATGCGTGTATTGATCGTTTGAATTATTACCAAGATTCACAATTTAATTGTCAGTCAAATGCTGATGCAATAACAGCGCTAAAACTCGCACTTGATGCCCTTGACTCACGTACAAAAGATCGTGAAGCACGTGATGTTGAAGGAACTCATGTTGAATAGGAGGACACAATGAATGAAACAAAGAAGTGGTATCAAAGCAAGACAGTATGGGGTGGTATCATCTCAGGAATGGCACTGGCAGCAACAGCAGTGACAGGTTTCTTGGGTAATGATATAACACCTGTATTGCAGACTATTGTAGCAATCGCAGGACTGTTTGGTGTTCCTGTTGTGATATATGGTAGAGTGAAAGCAACGAAGGCATTGAAGTAGCTCATGAACCATGTGTGCAAGGAGTAACGCTATCGTGTGAGCGATGGCAGGAGTGTCACGTGTCCTCGTGATGATGAGAGGGGCTGGACGGCTTAATTGCTGAACAGCCCCTTGTTTGTTTACTTCTCTGGTGTCAGTGGCACATCAGGATCGTCATACCGGGTTGAATCCGTATCAGTAGCTTCCGGGTCAGCCTTTGTCCCACGATGTTTATCCATCTTCTTAGTCTTAACATGCTTACCTTTGTGCTTACCGTTCCCCCCTTGTGGTGGATCAGGATCACTGTAAAAACTATGACTGTATGCCATGATAGCCTCCTGTTAATTTACAGCATTGATCGAGTTTGCTATGTAGCCCAGTATAAGAATGATTGCAGCCCACATAACTACTATTGCTAATAGATAAAACTTCTTCATGATTGTCCTCTGTAAAATACATAATCAGTATTGATATGATTACAAGAATTGCTATTACAATTACCAGACATCCAAATATTTGAATGGAGTTCTCTCTCATTAGAAAGCTCCTGGTAATACGTGACTCAAGAATACAATAAGTAAGAATACTGCTACAACGCCAAAGAAAAGATAACCTGCTATTCGTGCTAATTCATTCATGTGTCCTCCTGAATTTAAGTGTTTAATGTGTTAATAGGAACCAAATTGCTGAACCTATAATAATTATTGTAACGATTAGGTATCTCATAGCCCTCCTCCTGTCTTGTGCTGCATAAAAGTCACCCATGCTCATATTTATTATCTCCTTTCATTTCATGATGAAGAATACTGCAATTGCTATTAGAATTATAAATGTGACAACCTGCAACACATTCAGCTTACGATCATAGTCATCCTTGCCATCTTTGACTATCTTGTGTTTCTTCACACTAACTCCTTTCATAAGTTTGAAGCAGGATCAAGGTAAGTTTAAGGAATATTCACCCACATCACAATGATGAGTTCGTAGAGCTTGATTCCTGCTTCAGTGATTACAACTCTTCCATTTGTCCCCAATTAAGTCCTTGCTCTATATCACAAGGTATATCAACCTTCAGCTTCACCACGTTCTCCATCACCCCACGTATATCTTCAGCCATCACACCCCACTCATGTTCATCCATCTCGAACAGCAACTCATCATGAATCTGCATCAATGTGTCACATACTAAACCTTCAGCTTTCCATTCAAGTGATCGGTCGTATGCTTGCTTAATTGCTATCTTCATGATCTGTGCTGCTGTTCCCTGGATAGGAGTGTTACCACCTTCTCTCACACCCTTCTCAACAATTCGCTTATCTGCTGAGTGTACGTGTGGGATTGTACGCTGGTGATGATACATTGTCTTAACAATACCAGTACGTTTTATACTGTGTTGTACGGCTTCCATGTAACGTCCACAATCAGGCCATGTAGCAAACCAAGAGTTGATAAACATTTGACAATCATCCTCATCAAACATTGGTGTGCCATCATCATGTGTGAGTTTATTCTTAATGAAGCCATCATATAGACCATGCTTAGTGATACCATACAGACATCCAAACTGCACATCTTTTGCTGGACGTCTGTGCTTCTTGGGTTCTACTTCATCAAGTTCAAGATTGAACATATCAGCAGCAAGCATTGCATGTAAGTCTTGACCATTGGCAAATGCATTGATCATCTTTTTATCATTAGCAAGATGTGCTACTACTCTCATTTCAATGCCTGAGTAATCGATGCTGACAAACACACACCCTGGCTTGGCAATGAACCCTTGTCTGATCATGCGTCCATTGGCTGTACGAGTGCTTATATTCTGGAGGTTAGGATTCTTGCTTGCCAATCTCCCTGTTGCTGTACGTGTAATTAGGATGTCAGTATGCACACGATTATTCTCATCAGCCATCTTAGGCAGCTTGTTACAGAATTGACTGATCAGATGCTCATATTCCTTGACTTCAAACACCTTTTGTACGATTGGGTACTTACGGAACTTACTCAATGTCTCAGCATCAGTACGTAGCTTCTTAGGGTAGATATTCATATCCATCAGCATCTTGCACAGCTTGCCATCTTCACCACCGGATCGTACATTGATACGTTGACCATATTCACTCTCGATCTCTGCCTGTACCTTATCAGCAGCGTCACGAAACTCTTGTGTGATAGTGTGAAAGTGATCCTGGTCAATCATTATGCCTGTCTCTTGCATAGCAATAACTGCTGGTATGATGCTCATATCAATTGATAATGGATTTATTTGCATAGTATTTCTCCGATGTATCTGAACAATTGCCTGCATCCAAATCCAATTAGTATTGATAATATCCAGAAGTACATACCTGCAATCATATTCTTTTTTACCGATTTTGATCCCCATATGAATGAATAAGACACTACACTGAATGCGTATGATAATAGTGCTCTTACTATTTGTTCTATCATATCAAGTGTTAACATATATCTCCTAACGGTTTGATCCAATCCGGCATAGGTATGCTCAGATAGATTACTTAAATTTTAACTTGGCAACTAACACAAACAGCGATAGTACCAACTCAAATGATGTTCCATATATTAGTGGATTGTTTCTTATTGCTATGCCATAGACTAACCACATTACCAGCCCAATATTAAATTGTACAATCCACCACTTTGATAAATCTGATGTTTGTGACGTTTTCCAACACTTTATCACCTGTGGTAGTAATGAAATATTTACTAATATAGTTGCTGTATACCCTAACAAGTCTGTCATATGTATTCTAATGGTTTAATCCAATCAGGATATGGAATCCCTGACTGAATGTATAGTTTGTATAACTTATGAGCCACTTGTAATGTTGCATCTGCATCAGCACATGCATACTGCACGGCCTTATCAAGATCAATCATGCTGAGATCAGCACCCAACCATTTACCTATTGCATTATCACACTGAATCAGTCTCTCATCAGCTTTCCACTTGTTGAGTGTCTTGACAGGATCACTACCACGCTTGAGAGCACCAGCCGCCATCTTGCCAATGTTCTGTGGTTGGCGCATGTAATCATGGCCATTTTCAGTGCCAGCCACAATCTTGTATCCATCAAACACTTTCTTGTCATAATACCACTTACCATTCTTCTCATATGAACCTTTCTTGCGCTTGGTACATTCAGTCATATAATATGTGTACAAACGCTCTTTCTTAGGATCATTATTCCACGCAAGGAACGGTTCAGGATCAGGCCATTCCACATCTGCCATTGTCTCGAGGTACTCAATTGCCATCTTATCTTCCACATCCTTCACCACATCACGATATGATGTCTGCTCAATATCACATGACCGATATGATGCCACTTTCAATCCTTGTGCAATCTCAAGATGGTAGCTCATTATCATGCCATCAATCTCTAACACTGGAAACA
>Ga0075122_10001873_pt1 | contig 14421 bp, 14 predicted proteins | sample AntAceMetag02UKB_FD_69790 | JGI IMG/M metagenome (GOLD analysis project Ga0075122, IMG submission 69790) | Saline lake microbial communities from Ace Lake, Antarctica - Antarctic Ace Lake Metagenome 02UKB | ecosystem: Environmental > Aquatic > Non-marine Saline and Alkaline > Saline | place... | reverse complement strand
TCTGATCCTGAACCAATTATAATAATACAAGGTGATCATGGTTTTCCTTTTTATCACAATCTTGATGTAATAGAAGAATTTGCTCAACCTGATCGCGCGAAAGAATTAGTTGTTCCTGGTAAATATTCATTCCCCATACTTAATGCCTATTATTTTCCAGAAGAAGGAGATGAGCTTTTATACGACTCTATAACTCCTGTCAATACTTTTCGTGTTTTGCTCAATTATTACTTTGATCAGGACTTTGATCTTTTAGAAGATATAACTTATACTGCTGACCCTAATAATAATTCAAGATTTATAATCTGGGATAAATAATAAGTAAATATGTTAAAAAGAATTTATCGATTATTAATATTATGTATTTGTATTGTCAGATATGCGTTAAAAGGTAGGGCTAATAAAAAAATTACAAACCCTAAAATTTTTTTAATAGTACCATCTGGAAAATTGGGTGATGTTGTTTGTACTACGCCAATATATTATGCAATTAAAAAAAAATATCCAAGCGCCAATGTTTTTGTTTATGGCAATCGTTTGAATAAAGAAATTTTAGAAAATACCGGATTATTTGATTATTATATTATACGCGAAAATTTTTTTGCTGATATAGTAAAAATTAAAAAGAAAAAGATAGATTTTGCCTGCATAACTGGTTCGGGGTTTTTAGATTTAGCGATGCTTTACTTATCGGGAATACCACTAATATCAGCTCCTATTATAAATAAGAAAAAATATATTCAAGAAACTAAGCCATATAAAATTCTTACTAATTGTGTTGTACAAACAAAATTTACACCAGGACAATATATGCCACGTCAATATCTTTATCTTCTAGAACCTATTAATATATATTCTGACGACACAAATAAGCATTTAGGTTTTACGGATGCTGCTAGCCAAAAATTACAGCAATTTTATCAAGATAATGGTATCGATATTAAAAAAGATTTTGTAGTTGGCATAACGCCATCTGCTGGTAATAAAATAAAATTATGGGGAGCTAAAAAATTTGCAAAATTAGCCGATTATATTTTTGAAAAATATAAAGCAAAGATTATTATATTTGGTAATAAAAACGATAAGTATGAGACTGAAGAAATGATTAAGCATCTTAATAAAAAAACTTTTTTTATTAATAGTACAGGAATGTTTAATATAGACGAATTGAAGGCAGCAATATCTATGATTAATATTTTTATAAGTGTTGATACCGGGCCTATTTATATTGCAGAATCTTTTAATATTCCAACAATAGATATTGTTGGACCGGTAGATGAAAATGATCAACCACCAATTGGAAAATTTCACAAAATAGTTAAATCAGAATTACGAAAAAAACCAGCTATGAATGCCTTAAATGCTAGGAACTATGAATATAGTGAAGCAAGACATCAAGTTAATGATATTTCAATTGATATGGTTATTGCTAAAGTAAATGAATTAATTTCATTATTAAAAATTTAATATTATAATATAAATATTATGAAAAAAGCTTTAATTACCGGGATAACCGGACAAGATGGTTCGTATTTAGCTGATTTTTTACTTTCAAAAAAATATCAGGTTTTTGGACTTGAGCGGCGGGTTAGTGTAAAAAATAGAATTAATATTAAGCATATAGAGAATGAGATAAACTTTGTATCGGGTGATCTTCTTGATCAGAATTCTCTTACTAGAGCCGTACAACAATCTAAACCAGATGAAATTTATAATCTTGCTTCGCAATCATTTGTTCATGAATCATGGAATCAACCAATTTATACAGGCGATGTAACTGGGTTAGGAGTAACAAGAATGTTAGAGGTAGTGAGAGCTGTTAACCCTAAAATAAGATTTTATCAGGCATCTTCTTCAGAAATGTTTGGTAAGGTTCAAGAAAGTCCACAAAAAGAAACAACACCATTTTATCCTCGTTCACCTTATGGTGTGGCTAAATTATATGGACATTGGATGACTGTGAATTATAGAGAGTCTTATAATATGTTTTGTGTTTCTGGTATATTATTCAATCATGAATCTCCAAGAAGAGGTTCAGAATTTGTTACTAGAAAAATAACTAGTGCTGTAGCAAAAATAAAGCTTGGTATTCAAAAAGATTTATTATTAGGTAATTTGGATGCAAAAAGAGATTGGGGTTATGCTAGTGATTATGTTGAAGTAATGTGGCTAATGCTTCAGCAAAAAAAGCCAGAAGATTATGTTATTGCTACAGGTGAGACTCATAGCGTAAAAGAATTTGTTCAAGAAGCTTTTTCTTGTGTCGGTTTAAATTGGCGTGATTTCGTTAAGCAAGATCAGCGTTTTATGCGTCCAGCAGAAGTAGATTCATTAGTAGGTGATTATTCAAAAGCAAAAAGAAAATTAAAATGGAAGCCAAAAGTAAAATTTAAAAAACTCGTCAAAATGATGGTAGATTCAGATCTAGAATTTTTTGCGAATAAAAAATTATGAGAGTGGTTTTAATTGAAGCTAGGGGCACGTCAAAATATCCACATAATGGTTTTGCTTATTTGGCAGGTAATATTGTTAATAAACATCAAGTTAAAATATTTGATTTGAATGTCCTTAATATAAGCGAAGAGGAATTACTTTGTCGGTTAAAAATAGAAAAACCTGATTTGATTGGTTTTTCTATGAAATCATCTAATTTAAAAGATGTATTGTCATTAGCAAAGAAAGCAAAATCTATTGTTAATAGCACATTTATTGTTGGTGGTCCTCATATCACTTTATGCGCTAGAGAATTTTTCAATAAAGATAATGATGGGGTTTTTGATTTTGGATTTCAGGGTGAAGCAGATATATATTTTGCTAAATTTTGTGATGTTTTTGGAAAAGAAGAGGAATATAATAAAATACCAGGGCTCGTTTACAAAGATAATAAAAAAATAATATTTAATAATAAAGATTTTATTAATAATTTAGACAAAATTAGTTTTCCAGATTTTAGTTGTTTTGGAAGTAATATTGATTTCGAAAAATATAATGGATATCCTCTTTTAACAAGCCGTGGATGTCCATATCAATGTATTTATTGTTCTGTATCAAAAATTAGTGGTAGTAAATGGAGATTTAGGTCTTCAGAAAATGTGATAGATGAATTAAAGCAAATTGTACAGAAATATAATATAAAAAGTTTTCAAATTATTGATGATAGTTTTACTTTAAATATTGACAGAACAAAGGATTTTTGTCGCATGCTTATTGAACAAAATTTAAATTTACAATGGAGTTGTCCTAATGGATTAAGAGCTGATTGTCTTGATGAGGAGTTAGTAGAATTAATGAAAAAATCTGGATGTGAATCAGTATCTCTGGGTATAGAAAGCGGTGATGAAAAAGTATTTAACTTTATAAATAAGAGCGAGACACTTGATAATATTATTAGAGCTGTTAGAATATTAAAGAAACATGATTTATCTGTTTCAGGATTTTTTATTATAGGATTGCCATTTGAATCTATAAAATCAGTAAAAAAAAGTCTTAAATTAATAAATAAATTAAATCTTGACGGAGTTAAATGGAGCATGTTAGTTCCTTATCCTAAAACTTTTCTTTGGGATTGGGTTTTAAAAAATGGACGTTTTTTAGGAAATTTTACTGATGGGCAACATTTTTCAAAAGAGAAAGGAATAAAGCCAGTATTTGAAACAGATGACTATTCTGCGCGTCAAAGAATAATTTCTTATAAAATTGCTAATTTATCTACAGGATCGTATTATTATGTATTTCAAAGACCGAAAAATAAGATTTTGTTTTTTTTAAAATATGCTTTGTATTTATTAAGATATAATCCAGCCCTACTTTTTAAAAAAATAATAAAAAAATATGCTTACGATATTTGCTAATTTAAGAATAAATGAGCCAGAAAGACTTCAACATATGAAGGATTCTTTTTTTTCGTTTAATACAATTAGCGATAATTGGCTTATAAATGTTAGGGGTAAATTACGCAATGAAGCAATCACATTTTTAAAAGAAAATTTAGGTGATAAAATGGTATTTTTTGAACTTTTAGATGATTCAAGAGGATGGATGAATAATGCGTTAGAAATGCTTCCAAAAGCGAAATACAATTATTTACTTATTTGGAATGAAGATCATATGAATATTGCATCACAAGATGTTTACAAAGGTATTATTCAAGAAATGGAAGAACAAAAAGTTGAATATATAATGTATTCTTGGTGGATGTTTGGTAAAGCGCGAGAGGTTTTTGATAAACTTGAAGATAAAATTAGTTTAAAGAAATTTAAATATATTGATACATTATATTTAACTCCAAAAAAATGGCGATTAGCAAGAAAAGCAGGTTATCCATATTTTATTATTTCTATGTGTGGAATTTTTCATAAAGATCTTTTAGAAAAGTTATTAATAGAAGATAGAAAAAAATGGCCAATGTTTTTAACTAAGTTTGTATTTAAGGTGATAGGATTTTTAACTTATAAACTTCATATATTAAAGCAAGGGCGAGGATGTACTAAAGATTATTTTTATAAAATAAATAAGTTATTTTTTCATAAACTAACAAGAAATCCAAAGGAATGTCCAGTTGAAATAGAAAAAAATCCTGAAAGGACAGATGTTTTACCTTTAAAAATAGCATTTTCCAAGCAAGAACTATTTGCTTGTATTGATGATGATTTGGATATGGAAAAATATTCTTTAATTAAAAGAGGTCTATATCCATTGAAATAAAAAACATGAATATAAATGAAATCCAACACATAGATAAACCGTGGGGTTACGAGGAAATTTTAGAAACTAATCCTAAATATACAGTTAAACGTCTTTTTATGAAAAAAGGTTCACAATGTTCTTTTCAGTATCATGAAAAAAAACAGGAAACTATTATTGGACTGGAAGGTAATTTGGTTATTGTTTTAGAAAAAGGTGAATTAATTTTAAAGCCAGGAGAATCTATTACTATTAAACCATTTGAACATCATAGAATGCTTGCTAAAGATGAAGATTGTTTATATTTAGAGGCTTCAACATCAGAATTAGATGATGTTGTTAGAATAAAAGATGATTATGGCAGGAAATAATTACAAAGTTTTAATTACTACTTCGGGGCTAGGTCAACGGCTTGGAGAATTAACAAAATACACAAACAAGTCGCTTGTTCGTATTGGCAAAAAACCGACTCTTTCTTATGTTGTTGAGTCTTATCCCAAAGACATTCCTCTAGTGATTACTATTGGGTATTTTGGTGAGCAAGTTAAAGATTTTATGCGCTTGGCTTATCCTGATAGAAAAGTTGAATTTGTAAAAGTTGATAATTATGATGGTCCTGGTTCAAGTTTGGGTTATTCTATGCTTTGCGCAAGAGATCATTTACAATGTCCTTTTATTTATCATGCAAGCGACACTATTGTTAAAGGAAAAATACCCGCTCCAAAACATAATTGGGTTGGCGTTTGTAAGGGCGATGATACTTCACAATATGCTTCGTGGAAAGTATTAAATGGAAAAAATATTATATTAAATGATAAAGGTGCCATAGATTTTGATTATTTACACATAGGCCTTAATGGCATAAAAGATTATAAAATTTTTTGGAAAATTTTAGAAGATTTATATAAAAAAGATCCAAATAATTCAAGCTTGGGCGACTGTCCTGTTATTATCCAAATGCTTAAAAATGGAAATTCTTTTAAGTTAACAGATTTTCCAACATGGTTTGATATTGGTAATGTTGCGGCACTTGATTATGCAAGGAAGAATATTGGGGATGCCTTTGATAATTTAGATAAAGTTGATGAATCACTTTATATTTTTAAAGATTTCGTGATTAAGTTTTTTTATGATGAAAAAACTGCAAAAAATAGAGTAAAACGCGCAAAAATATTAAGCGGTATTGTTCCTGAAATAGAAGAATCTGCGAAAAATTTTTATCGTTATAAATATATAGATGGTGATTTGTATTCAAGGGTAGTAAATCCAGTTAGTTTTAATAAGTTTTTAAAGTGGAGCAAAAATAATCTTTGGAAAAAAACTAAAGAAGTTAGTGACGAAAAATTTAAAAAAGCTTGTTATGATTTTTATTTTAATAAGACAACAGAAAGAATCAAGAAATTTTTAGATAACAATTCAATAAAAGATGCAGAACGCATTATTAATGGAGAAAAAATTCCAACAATGAAAGATCTATTAAAAATGATTGATTTTGATTGGCTTTCTTCTACTAACCAGCGAACTTTTCATGGAGATTTTATCTTAGATAATATATTAAAAACAAAAGATAGTTATTGTTTACTTGATTGGAGACAAGATTTTGGTGGCTTATTAGAATCTGGAGATGTTTATTATGACTTAGCCAAATTAAATCATAATCTTACTGTTAACCATGATATTATTCATCAGAATCTTTTTATAATTAATGTGAATAATAATAAGGTAGAGTGTGATATTATGCGAAAAGATAATTTGGTAAAATGTCAAGATATTTTCTTTAATTTTCTAAAAAAAGAAAAATATGATATTAAAAAAGTACAATTATTAACGGCTTTGATTTGGCTTAATATGTCGCCATTGCATCATCATCCGTTTAATTTGTTCTTATATTATTTTGGTAAATTAAATTTATGGAGAGCTCTAAAGGAAACAAAAAAATAATCAAGAATTTCATTTTAGATGTAGATGGAGTTCTTACTGATGGAAAATTTCACTATACAGTTGATGGTAAGGTGTCAAAGGTTTTTGGTCCTAATGACTCTGATGCTTTAAATTTACTCAAAAGAAAACTTTGTATTCATATGGTTACTGGAGATAAAAGAGGTTTTGAAATAACTAAAAAAAGAGTTGTGGAAGATATGAAATTTCCTTTAGATTTGGTTAGTACTTTTAAAAGAGTGAGTTGGATTAGAAAAAAATTTAATCTTGATGAAACAATTTATATGGGAGACGGGATTTTTGATTCTATAGTATTTAATGATGTAGCGTATAGTATTGCGCCAGCTAATGCATTTTATACAACAAAAGAAAAAGCGGATTTTGTTACACAATCATCTGGTGGAAATAGCGCTGTGGCAGAGGCATGTTTACATATTATGAAGAAATTTTTAAAACCTATTGATTTTTCTAATATTACATTAAAAAAAGGCGAGGGAGTATGGGGAAATAAATAAGGGATTTTAATATATGGCGAAATCAATAAGTAAATTAGGTATAGGACCGATGAGTGAAGAAGTAATTGAGGCGGTTTTTAGATGTTCAGAAGAACAAAAAGAGCCGTTAATGTTGATTGCTTCTAAAAACCAAATTGATTGGGATAAAGGATATGTTAATCAATGGACAACAAAAGAGTATGCGAATTATGTTCAGAGGATGAAAAATAAGTATTCAGGTGCAAAAGTATATTTATGCCGTGATCATTGTGGTCCCGGTTTTAAAAATAGTGATTTAAAAGACGCATACAAGACAATCGATACAGATATCGAAAACGGTTTTGACTTAATACACATTGATTTTTGTTACTATAAAGGCAGTAAAAAAGAGATTCTAAAAGAATCTCAAAAAGCTATTGAATATATCCATAAAAAGAATCCAGACATATTGATTGAAATAGGTACAGATGAAAATAAAGGAGATTTTTTAGACAATCTTTCAGCTGTTGAAGATGAAATGAAATTTTTTAACAATATAGCTCCAATTTGTTTTTTTGTTGTTCAAACAGGTAGTTTAATAAAAGAATTTAATCAAGTAGGGTCTTTTAATGAAAATTTTATTAAAAAAGTTCATATTATTGCTGATAAATATGATTTAAAACTTAAGGAACATAACGCTGATTATTTAAATGAAAAAAAGATTAATAAAAGAAAAAGATTAATTGATGCGTTAAACGTTGCTCCGCAATATGGAGTTATACAGACAAGTCTGACTATTCAAAAGTGTTTACAATATGGTATAAATTTTGATGATTTTTTAGAAGATAGTTATAAAAGTAGAAAATGGGAGAAATGGCTCTATACAAATACTGCTGATAATAAATTTCTTTGCGCTGTAGTGGCGGGCCATTATGTATTTTCAAACTATGCTTATAAATCTCTTTATGACAAAATTAGTAAGTACGAAAATTTCAGAGAAACGATTATTCAAGGAATAATGAAAAATTTTAAAATTTATTTGGATAATTTATGAAAAAACTTAAACGCTATATTAATAGGTCTAAAAGTATTGTAACAGGCAAAAAAAATCTTGAGCATCTTTACTCTTTTAAAGATTTTCCTGTGTTTATGGGGTGTGTTGATGGTCCACAAAAAGATGATATTGTTGCAGATATGGAATGGATGATTGATCCCGAAACAGGCATTATCCAACTTAAAAAATTAATACCATTAAAAATTTTATACCTAAATCAGCATTGTGACGGTACAGGACAAATTTGGCAGGATCATTATTCTGAATTTGCGCGATTTATTAAAAAACATAAACCCGGCAAGAATATTTTAGAAATTGGTGGTGCGCATGATTGGATCGCTAAAAATTATATGAATTTAGTGGCTGATGTAAATTGGACCATTATTGAACCTAATCCTCAATATGTTAAAAATGATAAAATCAAAGTTACTAAAGGTTGGTTTGATGAAAAATTTACTATTGATCAACCAATAAATACTATTATTCATTCTCACGTATTAGAGCATGTTTATGAACCAGTAAAATATTTGCAACATATAAGTGGATTTCTTAAAGAAGGCGACAAGCATATTTTCACTTTTCCTAATATGTTTGAGCAATTAACAAGGAAATATACTAATTGTCTGAATTTTGAGCATACAGTATTTTTAACAGAATACATTGTAGATTATCTGTTAAAAAAATATGGCTTTAATATTTTAGCCAAAGATTATTTTAAAGATCATAGTATATTTTATGCGACAGAAAAGATTGATAAAATTCAGACAGATTTGAGTGAAAATAAGTATGATGAGTATAAAAAAATATTTTTTGATTTTATTAATTATCACAAAGAAATGGTGGGGGATTTAAATAAAAAGATGGACAATATGAAAGAACCAATATATCTTTTTGGCGCGCATATTTTTGCTACTTATCTTTTTGCTTTTGGCCTAAAACAGGATAAAATTGTTTTTATTCTAGATAATAGTCCAGGAAAACAAAAGAAAAGATTATATGGCACACACTTTAAAGTAGAATCGCCGAAAATTTTGAAAGATAAAGGTTCTATAAATCTTATTCTTAAGGCAGGTATTTACAACGAAGAGATTAAAAAAGATATTCTAGAAAATATAAATGATCAAGTAATTTTTTGGTAAAATGAAAATAATTAAAAACATTTTAAATAATATATTCTTAAATAGAGCAAGACCATTTTATTGGGATTTTCTTTATCGTGCTTGTAAAAGATACGTCAATATTTACAATAATGATGGAAACAAATATATGGACATAAATGGAGAATTTAACTTTATAAGTCAAGTTAAACCACAGATAGTGTTTGATGTTGGAGCAAATGTTGGTGAATATTCCAAAGAAATTTTACGAGTAAATCCAAAAGCTGAAATACATTGTTTTGAACCTATCTTCGATATTGATTTGTCAAATTCTCCAAATATTCACATTAATAAAGTTGCCGTAGGAAGTAAAAACGGAGATAAAGAAATCCATATTAGTGGAGAGTCAACCTCTTTTTATGATATGCCTCATATTTCAACAAAACAGAAAAGAGTTGTAAAAGTTATTACTTTAAAAGATTATTGTCGCAAGAACAATATAACTGAAATTGATTTACTAAAAATAGATGTTGAAGGACATGAATTAGAAGTATTAAAAGGTTTAGATATAAAACCAAAATATATTCAATTTGAGTTTGGTAATACTTCAAAGGAAGCAAGAATTATGTTTAAAGATATTGTTGATTTATTAAAAGATTATAAATTTTATAAAATAATGCCAAAAGGTCTTAAAAGATTAGAATATAGTTTAAATTTGGAAAATTGTGTCTATGCCAATTTTGTAGCAAAAAAATGAAAACAATCTCTATTTGTATTATAATTAAAAATGAAGAAAAAGCATTGTCTGGTTTTTTAAAAAATATCGTTGATTTTGCTGATGAAATTATAATTACTGATACTGGATCTTCTGATAATAGCCCAAATATTGTCAAAAAATTTATTAACGAAGGTTATAAAAATATAAAATTTTATAAATACGAAACATCTGACGGATTTCATTATGGAAAAGCAAAAAATTTTTCTATTAAAAAAGCAACCAAAGATTTTATTATTATTTTAGATGCAGATGAAAGATTAAGTAGCGATTTTGAAGAAAAAATTAGACAATTTTTTAAAGAAAAAAATCCAAACATTGCTACTGTCGTTAGGATAGATGAAGCGCTTCCACACTTTATAGACTCATTACAAGAAAGAATTATAAAAAACGGGCTTGGCATTTTATATGGCACTAATGAAGATAATAGATTACATGAACAATTAATTCATAATTTTAAAACAATGCAATTTAAAGCTCCTATTTTGCATTGCCAAAGAGAAAATCATTGGTTGCAACAGCCACATAGAAAATTAGTTTCTATAATAGGAATTGATGTTGAGAAAACGCCAAAGACCAAAAGTTTTTTTGGACATTTTTTAAGAGGTATTTGGGTATTTCAGTTTAAGTTCAAAAAAATTTACTTCAGACAAAAAACTTATAAAGATGGCTTTTTAGGATTTAAGTATGCTTTTGTAAAGGCATTTTCTGATTTTTTAGTGCAAATATTTGTAGGACTTAAACCTAAAAAAGGATATAAATATTGGTAGGGTTTTAAGTATAAAACATTGTAAATAGTTTGTTTTTTTGATAGTATTTAAAAAATATAAAACATTATTTGCCCTAATTTATGAATAATATAAAAAATACATTAATTTTTATCCATATACCAAAAGCTGGAGGTTCTACTTTAGCAACAATAATCAATCGAAATTTTTCTCAAGACGAAATATTCGGAGTTAGAGTAGCAGAAATAGAAAAGATTTATAAGAATAAGGATTCTTTTGCTGCAAAAATTGCTGAACGAAAAGGTAAAATAAGATTTTTTTCAGGACATGTGCCTTACGGTGTACATCAGTATTTTTCGTCTCCGTGCGATTATATAAATGTTTTAAGACATCCGGTTGATAGGATTATTTCAGAATATTATTATATTTTGAAAAGTCGTAAACACGAATGTCACTTGGCAATGAAAAATAAGACACTTAAAGAATATGTTTCGAGTAATATGGATATTGTTTCAAATTATCAAACAAGATTACTTTCTGGGAGATGGGCTGTTTTATGTGGTGTATCAGAACTTTCAAAAAATGCATTAAGAGAAGCTAAAAATAACCTTCGTAAATATTTTAAAATTGTTGGTATTCTTGAAAGGTTTGATGAGACGCTTCTTGTGCTTAAAAAAAGTTTTGGTTGGAAAAATATTTACTATACAAAAAAGAATGTGACTAAGGATAGGCACAATAAGATATATTTATCAAAAGATGAAATTCCAGAAGATATAATTTCAATAATTCGGCGTAATAATGTAATGGATTTAGAGTTATATAGTTTTGCTAATCATTTATTAGACGAATCTATTAAAAATTATGGTACATCTTTTAGTGATGATCTTTCTATTTTTAAAAGAAGAAATAAAATATATTGGATAATAGTTTATATTTTTACATTAATTTGGGAAAGAACTACGAAGAGAATAATTAGGAAATTTTTAAAAATATTTTGTAAAATAAAAAAATATGTCTTATTATAATTTTGTTCTTTGGTTAACGGGTTTACCATGTTCTGGTAAAACTACTATTGCACAGAATATTTCTGAATTACTGCAAAAATCAGGACATAAAATTAAACTATTAGACGGAGATGATTTTCGTAAAAATTTTTGTCCACATCTTGGTTTTTCATCTAAAGAAAGGGACGAAAATATAAAAAAAGCAATAATTATTGCTAAAAAATTTTTTAATGAAGGAAACACAGTGATTTGCTCTTTTGTTTCGCCATATAAGCATCATCGTGAGAAGGCTAAAGAAATTCTTGGTAGGGATAATTTTATTGAGGTTTTTATTAATGCACCTTTGTCTGTTTGTGAAAGAAGAGATATAAAAAAGATGTATAAAAGAGCTCGTGAAGGGAAAATATCTAATTTTACTGGTTTAGATGATATATATGAATTACCGACAAAACCAGATATTATCCTTTATACAGATAAGGAGAATAAAGAAGAAAGTGTTAAAAAAATTATTAATTTTCTTAAAAAAAAGAAGATTGAAATTTGAAATGAAAATTTTATTTTTATCAGATAATTTTTTGTCGGATTACCATGGTGGTGCGGAAATTGGTGTTTTTAATTTAGCAAAAGGTCTTCAAAAGAAAGGCCATTCTTTATTTATTATAACCATAACACAAGACAAATCGGGTGTTGGGGAATCAGAATATGAAGGAATAAAAATTTTTAAAGTATATTCTAAATATCATCCTTTTCTAACAAACTATTTTTGTTTATATAATCCGCAGATAGTGGGAACTGTACAAAAAATAATAAAAAAAAATAAGCCAGACATCGTTCATGCGCAAAACATCCATAATTATATTTCATATTATTGCTTAAAAGTTGCAAAAAAATATGCTAAGGCAGTTTTTCTTACTGCACATGATACAATGCTTTTTTCTTATGGCAAGTTTGATGACTATATCAATAAGAATGATTTATCTGTTCAAAAAGTTTTTAATTACAAAGCAAGCGCTTTAGGTTTATTAAAAACAGCAAAGAAAAGATATAATCCTTTTAGAAATATTATCATTAGACATTATTTAAAAAAATATGTTGATAAGATTTTTACTAATAGTGGTGTTTTGCAAAAATCTTTAGAAGATAATGGTATTAAAAATATTGCGACAGTGCATTATGCAACAGATATTAAGCCAGTTTTCTTGGTAAAAGAAGTCGATAATTTTAAAGCTAAATATAATCTATTAGATAAAAAAGTAATTCTTTTCGGCGGCAGATTGAGTCCAGCTAAAGGTGGAGAAGTATCTATAATGTCATTAAAGCATGTTATAGAAAAAATTCCGAATGCAGTACTTTTGATTGCAGGCGTTAAAAATGATTATTCAAAATATATGGATAAAGTTGCAAAAAAATTAGGTATAAAAGAAAATATAGTTTTTACTGGTTGGTTGGATCGTGATGAGATGAATCTTGCTTATGCGTCTTGTGATATTGTTATCACTCCTTCTCTTTATCTTGACGCTTTTAATTTATTTAATTTGGAGGCAATGTCTGCTGGTAAGCCAGTTGTGGGAACTTGTTTTGGCGGTACGCCAGAAGTTATAAAAGACAGTTTAACTGGTTATGTAGTTAATCCATTTAATATTCAAATGTTAGCTGAGAAAATTATTGATTTATTACAAGACACAAATAAAACAAAAAAATTCGGCGAAGCCGGAATAAAACGAGCAAAAAAATATTTTAATATGAATCTTTATATTAATAAAATGCTTGGGTGGTATAAAAAGTTTGTTATTTAACAGAAGCTATTTTATGATCTTCTAATTGGCTAATTTTTTTCCAAATAATTAAACTTATTAATGTAACAGTTATTGAAAAGATTATTCTGCTTATAACAATCCCCATAATTCCCATATATTGAACAAGGATAAGCATAGAAATTGTCAAAACTGCAGCAGGAATATTCCATAGATAAAGAAATTTTTTTGGTATACTTGTAATTCGTGAGTTAATAACAGATCCTAAAATAGATTGACCTAATGTAAGAGCAATAGTAAGTGAAAAAATTTGGGAGAATATTAAGGAATCAAGATATTGTGGAAAAAATATTTTGAAAATAAAAGGCGAGATAAGAATATATATAAATGAAATAGCGAGTCCAATTATAAATAAAACAAACATTCTTTTCCATAAAAGTTGTTTAATTTCTTTGAGGGGTCGTTTTGATAGCTTTGGTACAGCAAGTATAGGTATTTTATTAACAATTGCTCTTAATTGGAGAACTGGCGCTAGCGCAAAAGAATAAACAGCTAATCCTACAGCGCCAAGAAAGTGAAATAATATTATTCCGTCCAGAGAACCAATGAGCGTTCCTGTAATATTAACTACGCTTGAATGTTTACCATAAGGTATTGTTTTCGGGTCGTTTTTTTTGTTAGGCTTATATTTTTTAATAGTATAGAAGAAGAAAAATGATTTTAAAAGAGTTCGTGAACAGAAATAAACAAAAAGAATAATAAATAAATTATTATTAATAAACAAAGTAGTTATCATTATTCCTACGGCAATGATTTGGGTAATACATCCGTATATAGTAACTTTGTTAAATAACTTTCTGCCTTCCAGAAAATTAGCATATATTCCAAAAGAATCAATAAAAGGTAAAAATCCAG
>Ga0075122_10001870_pt1 | contig 14431 bp, 17 predicted proteins | sample AntAceMetag02UKB_FD_69790 | JGI IMG/M metagenome (GOLD analysis project Ga0075122, IMG submission 69790) | Saline lake microbial communities from Ace Lake, Antarctica - Antarctic Ace Lake Metagenome 02UKB | ecosystem: Environmental > Aquatic > Non-marine Saline and Alkaline > Saline | place... | reverse complement strand
AGCCTATCGGCGTGGTCGGTCGGTCAATGCGGGGAGACGCAGTTGGTCACCATGTGACATATTTGTCGGGGCTCGAGTTAGATCTAGATGGTAATTTGTTTGTCCGGTACAATTGTTCGAAAGTAGTCGATTAGTTGCAAGAGGCATAAAGTGACTCATGTCACTGCCTGTATGTCACTATGTGCTATGGTGACATATAGGCCATGCCTTTAGATACATACAGGATATAACGGACTGACAATATCGGCCATGTCTTTATCTACAAATGGGAGATTCCCAGTCCGTGACATCGGGAACCCCCCACCCCCGGTCGCCCGCTGGGTAGTAGGCATAATTTCAGTACGTAAAATATTTTTTTGAAAATAAATTTTTTTACAAAATAAAAAGATTTTTATAGACTTTTAGGTCACGAGATTACATTATATAAGTAGATGGACGAAATAAAGAAACCCAATCAAGGCACAAGACGTGAAGACCGGGAACTCAACGGCTCTTACACAGTAGCCCAGCGTCTACTCCCACGCCATTTCAAAATCCAAGACCTCCACCTCGCCGGAAATAACGCTCGGCAAATCAGCGACGCTCTCAACATGTCCTATCGCCAAGTACACAACATCCTTAAATCCCCTTCATTCCAGCATCAATCAGCCGTCAGGAGAGCAACCATCGAATCCTCAGTAAACGACACAATCATCGAATCCGCCGACGCCGTCAACGATGCAATTCGCCAACAAACAATGAACGCTGTCCAGACCCTCGTCGGACTCCTCAACTCCGACAACGAGCCCGTCGCACGGCAAGCAGCCAATGACATCCTAGACCGGGGAGGGTTCCCCAAAGTAACAAAATCCGACAACACCAACAAATCCACAATAACAATTGACGAGGACGTCGCCAAACGCCTCGAGATAGCACTAGAAGAACTAAATGATTAGAGGTCGGACCTAGCTGGCCCTATACTGTGGTTTCATGCGGGTTCCACTTTGAAGCAAACCAGTGAAACCGGCCTCTATTCATAAAAAATAAAGACAACGACTTCAAAACCTTCGAGCGAAGCTTTGCTTCTGCTAAACAAAAACCCGCCCTGATGCGATAAACTATGGCACTAGAAGACTTTAACAGTTTTGATTATAACAGGTCAGCTTCCGAGTCTAACGACCCTCCTTATTGGGAGAGTTCAACAGATACTGAGGTTTGGTGGGAATCTGAAGCGTATTATTTCGACCGGTATTTCTATAAAAGTTATGGCGTTGATTATTTTGCGGGTGATTTTAACCATTCCTTTGAAGTTGAATTTACAACTTTAGATGGTAATGTATTTTTATGGGTTATAGGCGGTAAGCATACTCCTGTTGACGCTTTGAGTCAGCTTACAACACATGTTTTTCTTTCTTTAGGTATAACCAATAATAGTGTACTTGATGGTGAACCATTTGAAAATCCTACAAATAAAACAATTAAAATAAGTGCTATCAATGGTGCTTATTCTGATTCTGCCCCAGAATATTGGATTTTTGATGCCGCAGACCCAGGGTTTTTTGTGGAGGAAGGTGTTAAATATTATATAACTATTAGTGGTGACGCTGATGGTGGAGCTAATGCGACAGGTAGAATTAAATTAACAGTATGTACCGAAGGCTACTTAGATAAGTTACGTTTAATAACCTACTTAGATATGCCAGCTTTAAGTAGTTGGGGTGAAAATTATTTAACTTTAATAAGTTGTGATACGTTTCTTACTTTACAAGATGTAGCTGGTAAAACCTATAATTTGAATTTAGATGCGACGCCAAATCCAGCAGGTGATACAGCAGGAAAAGCTACAACCCCAAGTCCTTCTCATCAAGACACAGATATTGAACTAGATACAGCTTTAGCATGGACTAATGGAACTTGGACTGAGTTCACACGAACATGGTTAGCTACTAAAGCAGAGTATGAAGCAGCTGGTACAGGAGAAATAAATTCTTTTAAACCAGAACATTTAGTGCAAGAACAAAATACAGCGTCTACTACATTTACACCTAGTGCTGATTTAGAATATGAAACAGAATATTATTGGCGTGTAGATACAGGTACAATAACAGAAGGCTGGACTATAGGTGATTTATGGTCTTTTACTACATTAGCAGAAGTAATAGTTATACCAACTGAACTTGCTGAGCAAGCCTCAAATCCTTACCCAGCTTATGGTGAGCCAGAAATACCAATCAATCCAACATGTACATGGGATTTAGGTGCATACACTGAAGGCGTCAATGTATATTTTTCATCACATGCAGACTATGTTGGTGGTATCGGCGAGACAGTAGGTTTCGGTGCTGCGGTAGATACTGGTGACGAAACACTAACTTCGTACACACCAGCCGAATTAGAATACGGTTCATACTATGTATGGCGAATAGACACAGTCAATGAAGACGATGCAGTAACTACAGGCGTAATATGGTATTTCAGTACACTACCTTACCAACCGCCAATCAATCCTGAAAGTCGGCGCAACGTCATAAAAGCACCCAATGACACACGTGTCTTCCAACGGTACTTAAAAAAATTATACAAGCGTGGGCTAGCTAAATGGAATCTACGTATGTGGACTACCTCCGAAACTGTAGCAGCCTCAGTCGACGCCACAGGGCTCGACACGACAATCCAGCGTGGTGACCTCGTATACAGCACAGGAACCGGAAACAACATATTCATTTGTACCGTAATCCCCTCAGGCGATGCTGGTACATTCATCAAAATAAACACATAAGGAGCAAAACACATGGCTAATTATACATGTACACTAAAAGGTATAAGTGCAAGAGTAGATTCAGTGCGAGTAGCTTTTTCGTGCCAAGAATTATACCCCAATATGACATGGGAAATCAAAGTTCCATACACAGCACCTGCTACTCCACCCACTAAGGCTCAATGTCGTGCTGCATGTGAAGCCAAACTCCAAGCATACCATGATGCTCAACAAGCATCTACTGCTTTTGTTAATGACGTGATGAAAAACAGCACTACTTTTACAGTTGATGTTACTCTTTAGGAACTCAAATGGCTACAAGATTTGCAGACGATACGACTAACGATAGTGTTGACAACCCTGAAAACTTTGTCGACGGCTCTACATTAACCTATGCTTCGGATGAGTTAGACGATGGTGACAAGGGTTATTGTGATGCACAGTGGTCATCAGGCAATGAATCTGCTGGTGCTGACATTTATGTCTATCTAAGTGCTGAAGAACTTAGTGATGATTGGGATGTCGTAATAAGAGTACAATATAATGGTGGTGAAGAAACTTTTGAGCTCGATGATTTTGAGGATTGGAATGAATATTATGTTGTTACACTAGACGATAACCAAGTTATTACAGATGCAGATGTAGATATTTACAATGAAACAGACACTGATGACCTTGAGGCTAATTGGCACGCAATCTATGCCGAATCCCTTAACGTAGTAGCAGGTAATCTGTATATCCCAGATGCCAATGATATAACTCCTTTACTTTATTTTCATTCCCAAGATGGTAGTGCCATTGATAAAACTGTTTGGCTTAAAACAGGTGCTGGAGGCTATGTACAACAGGGTGGTACGCTTCCTTTTAGTACTACCACATATCAACTTGGTTCTTTAGCCTATGAAACATCTTATACTGCAAAAATTATATATCGTAACAATGATAGTTCTGCCGATTCCAATGAACGTACATGGATGCTTACCCCTCCAGCAGCAGTAATTTCAGCACCTTTAAATAATGCGTATGATGTATCAGTTGATACTCTATTAGAATGGATACCTGATGCCAACACAGACCACTTAGAAGTTTATCTCAAAACACAAGCAGAATATTTAAACGATGACAGTACATTTGATGAGGATGATTTAGTTTTGGAAGATGCTACTGGAGCTGAAGTATCTTATGACCCAGCAGGTTTAGAAACAGGAACTAACTATGTATGGACTGTAATACCATATAATAGTCTTAATAGTGCAGGTCCTTCTTCTACTTGGTACTTTACTACCCTTTTTGAAGTTGGTAATTTTACTAGTCCTTTTAATTATGTCACTAGAATAAGAAAGAAAACACATGGCTAATCACGATAGACGAAACGATTTACACAATCCAGTGTTCCGCTTTGAAGCGGGTACACTTACAATGGCTGCCGGTGGTACAGTTCAAGTTTATACCTCTGAGTTAGCTGTAAGTGGTATCATTGATACCATTATCCTAGTTCTACCAAATGGAACAAACAATATCAATACCGTAGTAACCATTGTAGATGAGGACAACTATATCCTATATACCTCAGATGCACTGGCAGATAACCAGACCCACGTACTCACCGGACTAGCTGTTCTTTGTACCCCCAATATTCGTATTGGTCTCAAAGCTAGTGGTGACCCGGGTTCTGGTGGCCTAACAGGTACAATGACTCTTTACGGTGTCTAATGCAAACTGAACTATCCCCGGACATAATCAAACAGTTCGCACAGAAAGGCAGAGAATCTCTGTATTTTCTTGCTAAGGCCATTCTCGGCTTTGACAAGTTCAACACAGAAATCCACAAGCCAATGTGCGACCTTCTACAGGACTACGAGAAAAACAATCGTGTCGCTCTCATTCTACCCCGAGGATGGTACAAGTCTACAATGGCAACGATAGCCTACCCAATCTGGCGGGCCATCAACAATCCCGAATCACGTGGGCTCATCGTACAGAATACCTATACAAACGCCTGCGGAAAACTTGGGGCAGTCAAACAAATCTTCGAGATGAATGACCTCTTCCGTCTCTGTTACCCAGAAATCCTCCCCACCAGAGATTGTACGTGGGCCAAAGACGCAGCAACAGTACACCGAAAAGGAGCATACCCTGAAGCAACATGGGAAGCAGCCGGAACTGGTACACAGAAAACTGGTCAGCATTATGATTACATTATCGAAGATGATACCGTTTCTCCTGATAAAGATAACCTAACTGGTGCGATGATGCAACCCACACAAGCCGAAATTGAAAAGGCGATTGGTTGGTTCCGACTGGCGACACCATTACTTATTGAGCCCGTGGATTCCCAACGAATCGTCGTAGGAACACGATGGGCAGAAAACGACCTGTTAGGTTTTATTATAGACCATCACGATGAATACCACATTCTAACCCGAGCAGTGCGAGAAACAGATGGTAAACCCGACCCTGATGGTGAAGTTCAATGGCCGAAAAGATTTAATGCGGCGGTTCTTAAATCGGTTGAGACAGACCTCGGACCTTACATGTTCGCTGCACTCTATCTCAATTCACCGACCGACGCTACTAACCAGATATTCCAGCGAGCGTGGATTAACTATTACCAGACACTACCACCCAACCTTGTCTACTGTACAGCCGTTGACCTTGCAAGCGCGTCTAAAGAAGAATCATCTGACCCAGACTACAACGTCGTCTTAACAGTAGGCATCAACCCAAACAACGGGCACATCTACGTAGTCCATTACACCCGAGAACGTATGTCTCCGTCAGCAGTCATCAGTACAATCTTTGACCACAACCGAGCATACAAACCAGTCAAAGTCATCATTGAAGGTATCGGCTACCAACGAACCCTGAAACACTGGCTCGAACAACGACAACGCAAAATCGGCGAGATGTTCTACATCGACGTCATCACCGGGCACACTGCATCAAAGGTTGACCGTATCCGTGGTCTCCAGCCTTATTTCGCTTCCAACCGAGTCTTCTTCCGTACAGGTATGGACGTCCTCGAACGTGAACTCCTCGCTTTCCCGAAAGCCGCGCACGACGACCTACCCGACACGCTTGCCATGCTCCTCCCATTCTTCTCCGAATCAACACGTCTCGGCTCAGAAGACAAAGCACAACGCTTAGGCCGAGACCAACATTCAGCCGACGTCATATTAAAAGAACTACAGGCCCGAGTCACTCAAGCAGGTAGCTATCCCTACAACATGGGCATCATGGCTCACTCTCTAAACCCCTATCGCACAGACTATGTAACCGTAGACGGAAATCCTTATGCCTATTAAAAAATCCCCAAAATCTCCACAAGAGTGGCAAGTAGAAATTGAGAACGGCCTAGAGTATCGTCGGGTCTTCGGTAAAGAAGACGCATGGACAACTCTAGAAAAGACCTACCTCAATGACCCGACATCACTCGCCGCCATTGGACCCAACCTAATCTACTCTATGGGCGATGCTCTCCTCTCATCTCTCATCATCCCCGACCCCGAAGTCTTAGTAACCCCCTTATCCCAAGCCGCAGTACAGAAATCCAAACTAATCGAAGCTCAGGCAAATCAATTCATTAAAACTCTAGAAATGAAGAAGCACGTAGAAAACGCCCTTCTTCACACATATCTCTATGGTCGTGGCATAATCAAGATAGGATACGACAGTGAATTCGGTTGGGACGGAACATACGACATTGGTGGCCCGCTCAGCCCGGCTGGTTTCACGATGACGCAATTCGACAAATCTGGGGGGAGGATTGAATCAGGCATCGCAAGACCCGGCCAACCATGGATACGCTCTGTATCACCCCACGACATCGTAGTACCTTGGGGATGCCAAGACATTGAATCCGCAGACTGGGTCGCCCACCGAGTAATCCGTAAAAACAAGTCTATCAAAAATGACCCCAAGTATTCCAATACCGCCAAACTAGAAGCACAACTATCAATGGAAGAGTTCATGTCTTCATACCGTAGAACACACGGTACATCCAGACACGACACATCATACAACCGTCGTCTATCCTTCCACTCCGGCCACACTTTCCGCTCAAACAGCGACCAGATATACAATGAGCTATGGGAAATACATGACCGAACAACTGGCCGAGTATACGTTGTATCCCCAGACTACAATAAATTCTTACGAGATGATTGGGACGCAATCCAAACCATCGGTTGTCCCTTCGTATCAGTAGATTTTGTACAACATCCCCGGACATTCTGGGTCACACCACAAGCCTACTATCTTCTCCAAATTCAAGCCACGCAGTTTGACATCGCTAAGCAAGCCGAGAAACAAAGACGCATAAATGTCGTCAAGTTCATCACGGATGAAAATTCCATGAGCGACGATGAACTCTCAAAGATTCTCGGCGGAGACGTCGGGGCATTTGCTCGTGCCAAAACCAACCGACCCCTTAATGAAGTTTTCGTCCCGTTCCCGAAGGGGGACAGCAATGACCTCATTCAACATGCAGAATGGGTTCGCCGGGACGCGCGTGACGCCGTTGGCATGTCACGAAACCAACTCGGGGAGTTCGATAAGTCGTCAAGACGTACAGCAACCGAGTCTGGCATTGTACAAGCAGGGGCCCAAAACCGTCAGTCACGCAGAACAGACGCAATGATTAACCTTTACAAAACAACACTCAAAAAAGTCAACGGACTCGCTGCACGATTTTGGACACAAACCAAGACAGTCCAAGTAAATGATAACTGGATGTTCTTCACAGGCGACGACCTCCAAGCCGACGTAGACTTCGACATCCATCTCAGCACCAAGCGTCACCAGTCAATGGAAGACCGCAAACTTGAAGCTCTCAACATGCTAGCCCAGCTCATGCAGATGCCCGGGGCAAACATCCCGGCACTCCAAGAATACGTTGGCAAAGTATCCAAAGACCCGACCTTTGCGGACTTCTTCGTAAAACAACAAGGCCAAGCGGGCCAAGGTCAAAGTGCATCATCCGCAAATTCAGTAGCCGCCGGGCAAATCAATGAAGGCGGAGCCCAGAACGCACAGGTCTAACCCGCCTTGCTTCAAATTAAAAACCCGCCCCGGAGCGTAGTATGAAAATAGAAAGAAGAATAGCAACGTGCAATAAATGTGGCAGTAACTGGTATGCGTGTCGTGTCGATACGTGGGTCAGCGAGCCTTGTAATAAGGAGACATGCAATGGAGTGATGAAACTACATGAAACCTTCACCGTGCCGTTTGCTCATAAAGGTTGGCCGGAAAATGGCATAACCTTAGAACATGCGGAAGCTAACCCTGTCCACTTAAAATCCCGAAGTGAGGCTCAACGATATGCAAGGGAACACAATGTACAATTAGGATGCTTATAATGACTAAAGAGAGAAGTATCATCATAACACTCAATGATGTCGGGGCGGTCGAATGTGACTTTAAAGACATTGTAACTAAACGAGAACTATTAAGAATTCAGCGATTAATGAAGGTCGCATATAGAGAAAAGATTAGAGTATTCCGTAAGGAAACAAGAATAAAGGAAAATGAAAATGGCGAAAACAGAAAACCCAAAACTCGACGAACAAGTACCAGCAATGGAAGAACTCCAAAAAACCCTGCGATTGAAAGAAGAGTTGCTTCAGAAACAAACACAAGTCCTAAGCAATCCGCAGGTACAGAAAGCGTTAAGAGCGGTAGCCGAGGGTAAAGAGTTGGATATAGTAGAAGAGAAAGAAACAGTTGAACCTTCTATGAAAGCTCTTCTAGGTAAGAAGCCAAAAGAAGTCATTGATGAAGACACTGATTTAGATGCTTTATCTAACTCAGAATTGGTTGACATTATTTCTAACGTAGTAGAAAAATATGTTGGTGAAACAAAATCAGCAGCAGATACAGCATACGAAGAGAGACTTGGTCTCATTAACGGCAAGATAGATAAGACCAATGAATTGCTTTTGGGTTTTGCGGCCAATAAAACCGTATCAGATTTAGAAGCAAAACATGCTGACTTTGATGCTTTTAAACCTGCAATGACAGACATAATCAATAAGTATCCTAACATGGCAATTGAAGATGCTTATACATTAGCTAAGGGAAGTAAACTAATTAGTTCACCTTCCCCACAACATACTGAATCAGAGAAACCTGAGTCCTCTAGTTTAACTCCTGCATGGGTTCCCGTCCATTTGCGTAATTTGGAAACAGGAGACAAGACTAAGAGTGATGGTGTCGTCGACACACCATTGCGGATGCCTTATTCTAATAGCCGGAACTTCCGGGCTATGGTTAGTGAAGCCGCACAACGCCGGTCTTAATCTTTGTTGGAGGTAAAATGTAGTATAATGAAGTACACAGTAAGCGTAAACACTAATTTTTTATTTAAGGAGAACATATCCTAATGGCAACTTTTGAGACACTTCAAGAGCAGTTGGATACGAACTTCACGCATACTTGGTACGAGATTCGACCGTTCGCAATCGACAATGTTTTGGATGCTACCGTTCTTACGATGGCATTTAAGGAATTCGGTTCGATGACACCACAGGTTGGTGGGCGGTACATTACTCGTACAGTCAGGTATGGTGAAAAGAGTACCCAGAACATTATCAAGGGTTCAGTTCTGTCGCAGGCAGAAGTTGAACTCGAAACCATCGCAAGATGGGATTGGAAGTACAATGCAGTCGACGTTAATCAGTCTGTCATCGACAGTCAGAAAAACGCCGGTCCTTTTAAAATCAAGGACTACATCGCCACTCGCTTAGGCGCAGCGCGTGATGCCATTGTACAGGACAACAACCAGCACTATATGCGTTCAGCAGCACAGGACTCAACCGGTAAGCAGCACAACGGTCTCTACGACATCGTAGCCCCATACGCTGCCACCGCCTGTAATCTCTATCAGGAATACGCCATTACTCCTGAAGATGGAGATGGCGCAGCAGCTAGTGGTCAGAATGGTAACATCGCTCGTACACAGTCGTACTGGCAGAATGTTTATAAAGCAAGTACACCTGCTGCTGACACTAACTACGCACTGAATCTTGTTCCGGCAATGCGTACGCTTTGGAATAAGACCACGGCAAATCTCGAATCCCCTAACTTCATTCTCATGAACCGTGACCTCTACGAAGCTTATGAAGATGAAGTTGCTGACAAACAGCAGATTATCCGTACTGCCTTCGACCAGAAAGCAGCGGACCTCGGCTTCGAGACGTTCACCTTTAAGGGTGCAACAGTATCGTGGGACGCAGACCTAGACGGCACGACAAATCGTGACCTGTTCATGTTGAACATGAACTACGTCGAGTTGGTCTACGACCCGAACTTGTGGTTTGAGATGACTGATTGGAAGAGTAACACCAACCAGCTTGAGCGTGTAGCATACATATTATCTGCACAGCAGCTCATAACTACTTCGCCGCGACGTCATGGATTCATGACCTTTACAAGCTAAGAAAGGAGCTAAACTATGACTTTAAACTTAAAGCAAATATTTGCTACTGAACTCACGGCACTCAGTGCGACAGATGTAGAAGGTGTTGGGTACTTGCGTTCTGATGCAGAAGGTAACGTATACCGATATGTCAAGAATAGGAACGCTACAGCTTTCACAGCTAAGATGGGTGTCTGTTATGACATAGGTAACGTAAGCACAGCCGCGCTTTTTAGAAGTGTGAATGCTCCCGTAACTGCCGACCTTATGGTTCAGGCCGGTATTGCAGTAACTGCAATTGCTGCGTCTGGCGGACTTTGCTACGGCTGGGTCCAGGTAAAAGGTTACTTTAACGGTGCTCGTGTCCTTGGTGTTTCCGGTACAGCTATCGCCATTGGTGATGAGCTTGTATGTGCAAACGCAACTACCACACTGACCAGAGCAACGGCAGTAGGTACTGCACCGAAGCGTCTGTTGACTTTCCAAGCATTGGAAGCCGTCTCAGCCGCAACAGGTGCAACGTATGCTAAAGATGTTTATATTAGTTGTCTATAGAAAGGTTTAAATATGAGTGCAATTCCCAAGATTGCTATCGCAGTCCATAGTTACGGTAATATTTCCCCCGAGGTTTATGCTAATCACATTGCTGTCTTCTCTATGTGGAGTAAAGATTACAATACTTTACTCTTTCATGTAGACAGAGTGAATGTGGCATCAGCACGGAATAGACTCGTAGAAGCTGCGTTAAAGCAGGAATGCACCCATATACTTTTTATAGACACAGACCACATTATTGATGGCAGTATGCTTCCGTGTCTACTTGGGAACACGGACGCTACTGCTGTTAGTGGTCTTATCGTCAAACGAGACGGCTCAGGAAATCAAGTAGGTTTCATCAAAGCAGATGAAGATTATTCCTATCACATTGACATACCCATTGATGGAAACAGTTACGACGTCGACACATGTGCTTTTGGTTGTACACTCATTGACCTTTCAGTCTTTGCCGAATTAGAAAAACCATACTTCAAAGACCAGATGCTTCGCAACAAAGAAGGAAAATTATATCAAAAACGTAGTGACATACATTTTTGTGTTGAATTAAAAGAACTAGGCAAAATAATCCGCATTGATACACGTGTCTTAATAGGCCATCAAGGAAATGCACAAGTCTATTATCCAGAACCCAAAACATTTCAACTCGCATCCTATTATCAAGCTCTTGAATTCTTAAAAGAAAATTCAACAGTCATAGATTTTGGTTGTGGTGATGCTAAGAAACTCCTCAAATACATTAAGCCCCATTGTTCTAGAGTTATTGGGATAGACCAAGAACAAGTTATTGCAGTCTGTAGAACTAAAGCAAAAGATATAGTCTGGCACGCAGGCGACGTACAAGAACCACAAGACATCGGAACAGGGGACATCATTATCTGTGCCGACGTTCTAGAACACGTAAAAGATGTAACAGGCACAATAAACAACCTTAAAAATGCTATGACACCAGACAGCGTCTTAGTCGTATCAACACCAAACGTAGACACAGTTCCAGATGACATTAAAATCAACACTGGACACGTAAACTTTTGGAACAAAGAACAGTTCGTAAAAGTATTAGAAGACAACAATTTAGATGTCGTATCAGTTAAACAATTTAACGAGATTATAAAGTACAAATCAATAGTTTGTGTTTGCAAACTAAAATCGAAAGGATAGCACATGGCAGTTGCAGCAATTACAATAAACAAATCGAGATTGTGGCAAGACCTTCTTAACGAATGGAACCATGACAATGTCGGAAACTTAATCTCACGAATGACAGCCCAGACAGGTGTCACTAGTGGAGGTGCTGACTTAGTTATTACCTCAACACTGGCCGGGGACATCATTTACGATGTAGATAATGATGATTACTATATGGTTTCTGTTGCAGCTACGACAACCATTGCCCTTAACTAAGGTTACCAATGACTCTTAATGTAACTAAAACCAGAAACGACCAAAGAGTTTTTCACGCAGTTCTCGATAAACTCGTAAAAGGCCGAATAGCTAAGTGGTCCCATCGTATGTGGTTAACAGATCAAACGTCAGCAGAACTATTATCTGGTGATACTTTGGACTCACATATTAGAGTTGGTGATTTAATTTATAGTACAGGTACAGGCAACAATGTTTTTATTTGTACTGTTGTGCCAAACGATGATGACGGTACATTTATTAAACTTAACGCTTAAGGAATTTCATAATGGCACGTACTCGTGGCGAAATCATAACTTTAGTAAAGCATCACGTAGGCTGGATAGACCGCACCGACAAGGACACACTCATCGATAGCCTGATGAATTCCGCTCTAAAGTACGCTATCATGGAACAGGATTTCCGTGACCTTACCACCGTTTCAAGCGGAGAAGCCGAAATAACAACCGGAGCAACTTCCGTTGACCTCTCGACTTTTGACCCAACAGTCTACAAAATTATTTCAGCCCGCCTGCTCCGAGTAGCAAACACACAATCCAGCGGGTTTCACTTACCACTAAAATCTCGTAAGTGGTGGGACAAGTTCATCGTTGACGAGTCAACTCACATTCAAGGCATACCTAGGTACGGCCTCCGAGTGAAAGATACTCTCAATTTTGACCGCCCAATTGAAGATGACTGGAAACTTCGTCTCCGCTATTCTTCTATCAACACATATACAACCGACGAAACAGAGACACCATCCGAACTCCTTGACTTATTCGTCGAATACAAAGTAACAGCAGACCTCTTCTTCTCGCTCGAAGACATGGAGAAATTCCAACTCTGGAACAGACGTGCCATAGGTAACAATCCCGAATTTCCGGGCGGAGAACTAGGCCGAGCAATAAGAGCCGACGAACGTGAAGCAGCCAAAGAACATACAGCTAGTCGTGGATGGGACTTAGGTGGGCCTTGGGGCATGGGTAACATCGGCATCATGACACAAGACTTAAACTGGACAGCAGGAGACGAACACAATGAATACAGACCATGGGTCTAAAACTACCAAGGAGACATCAGTGGATTGCACAGAACAAGCTAAGGTATGTGAGCAAAAAATTGGACACAAATTCGAAGAAATAATGGATAAGCTTAACAGCTTAGAACGTCGTCTCTTTGTAGACAATGGCAATTTATCAATCCAATCTAAAATAAATCGTAACTCTGCAACATTAGCTCTTGTTGTTGGAGTTCTTTCAGTCATAGGAACATTCACACTCGGCATAGTCGGGTGGATAATTAAAACAAAGATGGGAGGCTAGTATGGCCGTAACACAAGGATACTGGGACGCAACTACACCATTAGCGGGTATGCTCATACCAGACACCCCAGCTCAATTCCGACAAATAACATCCAACCAAGTAGCTCTTTGGGGAAATGAACACAGAGTATTCCCAACTACAGCAGGTGGTGGTGGTAATGTAGGCATGTACAATCTACAAGGTACAGCCCGAGCCTATTTCCTAGCTACTGCTTCAGCCCCGACCACAAAAGCAAATGCTGAAGCACTCGAATCAGAAGACCAAGGTTTGCTCTGGTGGGACACAACTCTCTCCCAGCTCAAAGTCTTAACAGTCTTCGACGGTATAACATGGGCGACAATCCCCGGTCTCGCCGCAGCAACCAATGCCTTCACCGGTAACATAACCATCGGCGGAACTCTAGCAGTAACCGGAACTCTAGCAGTAACCGGAACTCTAGATGTCACAGGTAATCTAGACCCAACAACTTTTGAAACAACTAATGGAGGTTTCTTAGATGAGGATGACCTTACTTCAGATTCTGATGTAGCGGTTGCTTCTCAACAAAGTGTTAAAGCTTACGTTGATGGAAGGACAACTTTTACTCCAGCAACTTATGCAGGCGAAGAAAGTGTTACATTTCCTAATGGCCTAACAATTAAAATGGGAGAAGTAGCTGTAGGTCTTAATGCTCAAGTTGAAGTCACTTATGGTGCAGCTTTTGCAAATGGTGTAATTTCTGCTCAGGTCTCTCGACAAATACAAACTGATTCCGAACAACCTGTACATTGTGTAGCAAAATCCGGGGCAGAAACCACTACACTCCAAATTAAAAATACTGGGTCCGCAGATACAGTTTATTGGATGGTTATAGGATACTAATATGGCTTATAAGTACGAAACAGTAACACTCCCGATTCCAATAGGTGGGCTCAACACTCGAGATGAGCCGACCCTAATGAACCGAGGACAGACACCCGAGCTCTTCAACATAGAACTCGATTCCACTCAAGTCAAGA
>Ga0075122_10001869_pt1 | contig 14431 bp, 17 predicted proteins | sample AntAceMetag02UKB_FD_69790 | JGI IMG/M metagenome (GOLD analysis project Ga0075122, IMG submission 69790) | Saline lake microbial communities from Ace Lake, Antarctica - Antarctic Ace Lake Metagenome 02UKB | ecosystem: Environmental > Aquatic > Non-marine Saline and Alkaline > Saline | place... | reverse complement strand
GGAGCAAACGTGCAACAGGGACCTCAAGGAGGCTCATACTACGAATCCTCAGGCTCTTCAGACTCATCAGGAACATCCACCCCATCAGGAGCAGAAGGCAAGCCAGAAGAAAGCAAACCAACAGATGATGAGAAACCAACAAAAAATAAAAACAAATCAATCATGAAAGCATTCAACCAACCTGTCAAAAAACAACTTGACCAAAACAAAAGCATAATTAAAGCACTCACGACACCAATAGACAAAAACTTTAAATAGTAGGTGTGCTCATTAAATTAAATAAAACCCCCATGGAGGAAATGAAATTGACAAAAAAAGAAGATAATGATGGTTATGAGGAAAAACCTGAAGACAAAATGCCTGATGCTGAAACAAGACTAGACAAACTTGAAAAAGATGTTGCAGGAATTGTGAAAAGCAATACAGATATGGCAAAGAATGTCACAAAAATCCTTAACAAAGTTGAAGATAATGATCAAGAAGCTGAACCTAAACCTAAAGAAGAAGAAAAGAAAAAAGAAGACGAAGAAAAACCAGAGGACGAAAAAGACAAAAACAAAGAAGGCGATGGCGAGAAAAAAACATTACCTCAAGCTGAAGCAGGCGAAACAGACGAAAAAACACCTATTTCAGGAAATTCTACCGCAGAACTTGTTGCAAAAGAAGTAAAAAAAGCAGCAAAAGAAGCAATTAATGAACTAGTTAAATATGGCAAATTAGAGAAAACCCAAACTCCAAGACCTCAAAATGACGTAAAAGAAATGAATAAATCTCAAGCAACAGATGAACCAGCAATGGACATAATCAAATCTGCAAGAGCAGGCACACTTGATATGGCTAAAATTAATCGTGAAGCACGTGTAGCTGAAGAAAATGCAAGAGAGGCTCAATTGAAAGATGTTGTAGCTAGAGGGAGGATTTAAAGATGGCAGAAATAATTCAAACCATTCAAGACATGGAAAGTGTATATTATTCTAGAGCAGGAGTTGCTTTTTTAGAGGAATCTGATTTAAAAACTCCATTTATGAATAAAGACGCTCCAGTTATATCAACAACAACAGGTGTTTATAACGCAGTTTATGGTGCTCAAGCATGGGTACAATTAAACATGGAAGCAAACACCCTGGGTATTATGCCAAAAGCACCTTGGAATATATCTGGAAACAGAGCAATCACAGCACGTTCAACATCTTTACCTTATGGTGGTAGAGCTGAGACTGGTGCATTACCAGCCACAATAAAACCAACCTTTGCAGAAGTAACTACTAAACCTAAAATCATAGCAAACACCTTCCAAGTTGGAGAAATCCAAGAGTATCTAGCTGACAAGTCTGGCGATGATGCATACGGAAAAATGGTTGATATGAGAAATTACATGGCAGTAGAGCACAAGGAAGATATGAACACCCAGTTAAATACTGAAAATGGTACTACAGCAAATTACAACATTGAAAGTATTGACAGAGTATGTGGTTCATACGCAGAATTGACTAACTGTAAGGAAAATGACGAATCCACTTCTTACACTCCAGGAGATCTAGACATCTACGCATTAGACAGAGATGGGGGAGCATCATGGAGCGATGCATACGTTAATTACAACTCCACATCAGGAGCAGTAAGACAACTAACAGACGGCCTTTTAAACACATTACAATACAACACCTTGCAAAACGGAGCAAACAAAAAAGGTCAAGTATTCCAAACAGGTTATGACACTTGGTCTACAATTAACCAATTGTACGACACTCAAGTAAGATATAACATTGTTGGTTCAGCATACGTTCAACCAGGAGTAAACGGAATACAAACAATGGCAGGTTCAGATGTAGGTCTTCAAGTTGCTACATTATTCCAGACACCAATTATTGAGTCCAAAGACACAACAGTTGATACTGGTGGAATTAGCAGATTGTACTTATTGGATTTATCAAACCCAGAAGGGTTCGAATTACCAAGAATGTGCATGAAGATTGCAAAACCAACCCAATACTTCCAAGCAGGTATTAATCAAGGAACACCATTCGCAATAGATTCCTTTAGTGACAAAGGAATGTATAGAACAATGGGTGAGTTATATTGTACTTTTTTCAAGGTGCAAGGTAAACTTAGAGACCTTAAGGCTTAAACGCCACCCTTTTTTTATTTTTAAATATAAGATCATGGAGAAAAAATGGCAAAACCAATAGCAAGACTAACATGTAAATCATTGAACTCTGGAGGCCTATCATCAGTTAATTACAAAAACCCTCACACAGGTAATGAATACACATTTTTCAAGAGTGGATATACTGATTTTTTCAACGCAGAAGATGCATTACACTTTTTAAATTGTGGAATGGGAAAAATGTTTGAAGCAGAAACTGCAACAGACAAATTAAAGAAAGCATTAAAATCATTAGTTTCAAAGAAAAAAGATCCTGAGGCAGAGAAAGCACCAGAGGAAGTAATTCCAGAAGATGACGATATGACCTCAGAAGACACAAAAGATCCAGAAGCTCTAGGCGAAGAAAAGAAACAAATAGCCCAAGAAGTAAAATCAAAAACAGATGTAATGAATTTAAGTAAAAAAGAGCAAACAGACCTAATCAAAGAAATTCAAGGTAATAACTCAAAAATTCCTACTAAGGAAGCAGATAGAGTAAAATTACTATTAAAACTTCAAAAAGAAGGTCATAATTTAAATTAGATCCTAAGGAGGGATAGATAAAATGGCATTTACACAATCAAGCGTAAAAAAAGGAGTTTTCGGAGATATGAGATATGAAATCTGGACATGCACATTCGGAAGTGTAACAGAAGGAAATCTTGTAACTGGATTAAATAATATTAGAGGTTATTCTCTAGGACCAGATACTCTAAGAGACACAATGACTAATGATCATACAACTACAGCAGGAACTCTTGCAATGGCATCTGTAACATCAGACGATGTTGTAACAGTAACGGTGTGGGGTTAAAGATGGCTTTCATACAAGCTAAAGTTAAAAGTGGAGTTTTTGGAGACATGAGGTACGAAATATGGACTTGCACATTTACAGGAGTGGAAGACGGAAATCTTGTGACAGGATTAAATAATATTGATGGTTATGCTTTAGGACCCTCAGTGGTTAGAGCAAGCATGACAGCAGATCACACATCAACTGCAGGAACACTGGCAATAGTTGCTGCAACAGCTACTGACGTTATAACTGTTACGGTGTGGGGTTAAATTAATTGGAGGACTCAAGACAATGAATAAAAAAACTACAATATCATTAATCTTATTCTTATTAATTGGAATTATTTCAGTTTTCGCAATCACTCAAGGAGACATCACAATAACATCCCCAGCAAACAACACCTGGGTAAAAGAAGCAAATGTAACTCAAGGTTTCGTTTTTGTATATGATACAGAAGAAGACTTTGGAGCAGTGTGTACCTTGCATGTAGGAGAATATACTAATCCAGGCGAATTAAGAAATGGAACCTTTCAATCAGGAACAAATTCAACAACAGTGAGTGGTGCAACCACAACAATTTATATGAACACCACAATATCAAATAATACTATTACTTATTGGTCTATAGAATGTGTTAATGAATCTCTTCCAAGTACCAGTTGGGCAACAGGAATAAGAGCAATTAATCAAGATAACACCACCCCTCTTTATACAATAGATTCAATAGGATTCACAAACAATACATGGACAAATTCTACATCAGCAAGAATAGAAGTAACACCAATAGATCATTATGCATTAGGACAAAACATTAATGTATATATTTATAATGACACAACCTTAGTAGGTTCAGGAGAAACTACTAATGGAACAGGAGTAAATGTAACCGCAACATTATCAGACGGAAACTATACAAAACTAAAAATAAATATTTCAGATCCTGCAAAGAATGAAAATGTAAGTTCAGATTTATATCTTATATTTGTAGATTCAACAACACCAGCAGTATCACAAATTACTCCCACAGATAATGAAGTAATAACCATTAATTCAACAATAATTAATATGTCATTAACAGAACAAAACCCAGACACAATCATAATCGATTGGGGTGGAACAAATGTAACAATAGATCCACAAACAAACTGCACAGGAACAGCACCAACATACGAATGTATTTATAACAAAACAGGACTAACCTCTGAAGCAGACATAGATTATATTGTTTACATAAATGACTCAGCAAACAATTTATTGGTTTATTCAAAAACCTTGAATGTAAATCTAGAAGATCCTGTAGTGGCAAATACATATAATCTTACAATAAGTGATAGTAAGATGACTTGGAAAGTAGAAGTAACTACAGCAAACCCAGACCTTTGTAAGGCCAATCTTTACAACAGAACAGGGGGACTTGAAAGAACAATAACAGGAGCATTTAGTGAAGTAGGAGCAAGCTCTGCGAATTGTACTGGAAATGTTACTGCATCAGATGTAGGAGTAGAAGGAGCATTCACACTAGAATTTAATGTAACTGACGACTCAGGCACAGCAACAGCATCATCAAATCTTTCAGGAGTATACAACTCAATAAGTTCAGGATGGAATTTAATAAGTTATTCTGGAGCAGACAGAAACATATCAATGATTTGTGACGAAATAGAATACTGCACATCTGTATCATATTACAACAACGAAGACTCATCATTCACAACTTATGTGACAAGCACACCAAGTGTGAACAATGGAACCTTTATCAATGCAGGAGACGCAATCTATGTATATGTATCATCTAATAGTGCAGTTTTATGTAACGACTTCCTTCCAACAAGTGGAGTTGCAGAAAATATAACCTTGTATGATGGTGGATGGAATGTTTTCGGATTAACCAGAGCCTCAAATGTATCAGCAGTACATAATGCACCAGACGCAGTATCAGGAGACCTAAATATTACATGGGCATCCCAATACAATGCATCAGCAAGCACATTTTATTCTTGCTCAAGAGCAGCAAGCATATGCACAGGAACAACAATAGCAGCAACTAATCTGTCCTTAGTAAAAGGAAATGCTGTATGGGCACTAACAGACCAGGCAGCTAATTATACAATAAACAGAACGGCGGTGTTACAATGAAAAAATTAATCCTTTTATTTTTAATTTTATGTATTATGAGTATATCAGCATCTGCAATAATTATGCCATTACCAATTAATGGGAAGATAGATGGTTCAAATATTCAAGACATAACAATTAAAGTAACAAATTTAAGATCAGGTATTTCAATGGAAACCTCAGTTAATAGTAATGGAGAGTTTTTATTGGATTGGGCAAACTCCCTAGGAGACGGCAAATATTATTATGGAGACAATTTTAAGATCCAAGCAGTTGGATGCGATAAGGCAGAATGTTCTAAAGAAGTAGTCTACACAGGACAACCAAATATTTATGTAGAATTTGAAGTTTTTGGTGTAGAAGTAGTAGAAGACTGCCAATGCCAATATGATGACTGGCAGACCGTAACAGCAGCAGTTATATTTTCTTTATTAACAGCACTAATATTGTTTATGGGTGGAGGAATTAAAATCTATAAAAATAGAATTGGAGGAGCCACCCTACAACATAAACATAAAGGCATAAGAGGCTACCATGATCCAAGCACAAAGCATAAAAACCCTTTATACTCCCATAGAAGATGGAGCGATAGTATCACAGGATGCATTAATGACGTTAAAAAAATAGAAGAGCAAGGAGGCTTATAATGGTATCAACCCCACACCCAATAACAATAACAGTAAATGACACAGACAATTCAACAAAAGTCCAAAATGTAGAAGTTTATGTCAGAAACACAACCAAAAAAACAACAAGTAATTCTGAAAGAACCAATGCAAGTGGTGTAGCAATTATAGATCTCGCAAACTTATCAACAGCCTCTGGACAATCTGAACCTTATGAAGTAGGAGATATTATATTAATCATAGGAGCTTATGGAAATACTCACGATGCAGCACAATACACAGTAGCAGGAGCAACAAAATCTCAAACACTAAACCTTAACTTTATGAGACATATCAAAGGATATGAATCAGATGCAGATGTTAGAATCAATGCAGAAGAGAAGGTAGGATGTGTTGTAGTAGCAAATACATCAAGCACAGTGTATTATGCAAGACTTTTGGCAGTAGATGATGGAGAAATATTAACTCACATAGAATGCCCTGCAAATGACTCTAGGATAGCACCATTTTATAAATTACAAGGAAGTGGTGGAATTGTTTGTATTAGAGAAAATAGTGTATTAATAGTCACAGCAGATAGACGTTAATTTTTTTCTTTACTTTTTAATTACAGCTCCAAGGGAAAAGAAAGTATAGCAAAATATATAAACAAGTAGTCACATCCAATATTTATGATCACCTCTTCCCAACGCTTAGGTAAAAAGGTTCTCAAACCGTTTGTATTTATCTAAGCAAGTGTTGGGTTTAAATCACACCTCCAGACTAAGGGCCATCTTGAGATATGGAAAACTTTAAATACAAGGAGGTATTATTAAATTATCAAACAAGAAGTACATACAAAAAGGAGATACAATGGAACCAGACCAAAAAAAAGAAGTGAGCCAAATTAATTCTAAACATGTAGAAACAAATATTACTGAAAAAAAACATATAGCAGTTTGCATCCCTTGTTATGGAACCATATCAGCCTTATGGTTTGCCAAATTTATGGGCTTTCTTAACAAATTATCTCAAAAATATATAGTAACATTAAAGATCCACGAACAACAACCAGTAAGTATATCAAGAGAAACACTAGTAGAGATTTCACTCCCCCACAACACAGATTATATATTCTTTTTAGATTCCGACAATTTAGTAGATGTAGGGCACGTAGACAGATTAATTCAAACAATGGAAGAATACAAAGCTGACCTTGTAACAGGAATTTATTTCTCAAAGGACAAACCATACTATCCTATAATAAAAAGCTATCGAAGTGGAGGATTTTGGAGAATAGAAAACCCTAAGATAGGAACCAAATTCGATATAGGTGGGTGTGGCATGGGATGTTGTTTAATAAGATCCAATGTATTTGAAAAAATCCAAAGACCATGGTTTAAATTTAGTCATGAAACGTGGGGCAAAAGGAATGTAGTTATATCTGAAGATTTATATTTTTGCAGAAAAATGAATGAATTAAATATGAAAATGATGTGTGACACAACAGTAATCTCAGGGCACATAGGAGCAACAGCAGACCTAGAAGAATTCCTAGCATTTGGAGGATTAAGACAAAACGTTGCACAAGACAGAGATGAAATAATGAAGGATGTCAAAGACTTCCTAGAATTAACCCAAGAGCAAGTAGATATGAATACAATAGATGGAGTAACCCTAATGAGAGAAGAATGGTTAAAAGAGGATCCTAAAACTCCAGAAGAAGAAAAGAAATTTTATAAGGAAACAGAGAATTATATCTATGATCTAACACATTGGCACTTTGGCAATAGAAGAGACTTTGATATGAACTTATTAAACACAGTGAAAACCTATATGCAGGCAGAAAACAAACAAAATCCTAAGGTCTTAGACTTCGGAAGTGGAATAGGACAAAATGCTTTAATGTTAGCTCGTGCAGGGTGCGATGTTACTCTCGCAGATTTGGATAGCAAGACAATGGACTTCGCAAGATATAGATTTATGCAACACCAAGTCTCATTTAAAGTATGGAACACAGACCTAGAAGAAAGACCACCAGAAGAAAAGTATGACATAATCCTAGCATTCGATGTATTTGAACACCTTGACCTAGAAACCCTAAGAAAATATTTAAAGGTTTTAAACACATTAAAACATAAGGATACAAAGATAGTTTATTCAGCAACTTTTAATAAAAATGCAGGTGGAGAGAATAGCCATCCTATGCACCACGAACATAAACCAGAACATGATAAATTAATCAATGAATTTGCAGCACACATAGAATAGAAAAATATATATAGTATAAGCACTTATTAAATAAAATGGGAAATTTAGTCGTATCATCACAAGCGTCATCTGCATCGTCTTATAACAAATTAGAAGTCCATAGAGCCACCACTAGGGCAGGAGTATATGCAATTGTTAATGGGGTAGCAGGCCAAGATATTGCAGCTTTACATTATTATGACGAAACAGGACTTACCACCAGTTGGTATAAAACAAGATTCACAAATACAGCAACTAGTGAGTCATCAGAATTCTCAGACCCTTTTGTAGGAAATGCAACTAAATATGTATCAGTAGAACAAGTTACTAGCTTTTTACAGATGGCAACATTAACAAGCACATCAAGTCCAACCATCCAAGAAGTAGTAGAATTAATTCAAGGAGTGGAAGACGAAATAGACAGAGAAACAGGACACGCTTGGAGAACAAGATATTGTATGACTGACACAGGAAAAGACACTGCTGCAGAATACGAATATCATGATGTTAATTATCCTTATGAATATCAAACAGGAAGACCAATTTATTTAAACCATAGACAAATTGAAGATTTCGATTCAGCCGAAGGAGATGCTTTTCAATATTGGAATGGTTCAACATGGGAAGACTGGCTTGCAGACAAAACCGAAGGAAGGGCAAGTGATTTCTGGGTACATTATATTCAAGGAATTCTTTATGTAAAAGGATATTATTGGGCAGTTATTAAACCAGTAGCCACAAGATTTAAATATAGGTACGGCGACACAATAGTACCAGGAAAAGTAAACAGACTGGCAAAGTATATGGCAGTTATTCAATTACTCACAGGATTTGATACTAAAACAATGATAATGCAAGAAGGAGCTGCAGGAGTCATGAATCATAGTCAAAGAGTGCAAGAATACCAGGGACACGTAGACGAGTTTATTTCTCAACTAAGTGAATGGCGTATCCCACAATTAAAATTATAAACAAACAGAACCTAGGAGGGTAACATGACAGGAAATCAAGTAATGCCAGAAGGCACACAAAGAACACAAGGAAGATCAGCTCAAAGCACAAATATTCAAGTGGCAAAAATTTTATCAGACATGATTAAAACAACATTAGGTCCAAGAGGAATGGATAAATTACTAGTGGACTCAACAGGAGATTCTACAGTTACAAATGATGGTGCAACCATTATGGGAGAAATTGTAATAGAACACCCAGTAGCAAAAATGATGGCATCAATTTCTAAATCACAAGAGAGCGAAATAGGAGACGGCACAACCACAGCAGTAGTCCTAGCAGGAGAACTTCTTAAATCCGCAGAAGAACTAATTTATAAAAAAATACACCCAACAGTGATAGCAAGAGGGTATAAATTAGCTGCAATAAAATCAAAAGAGATCCTTGAAGAAATGAGCATAGAATTATCTAAATGTGGAAATGAAAATGAAGTGCTTATTAATATTGCAAAAACAGCAATGACTGGAAAAGGTTCTGAAGAAGCAAAAGAATTCATGGCAAAGATTGTAGTAGACACAGTGAAGAAAGTAGCAGACGGAAAAGAAGTAGACCTCGACAATATTCAACTGGTCCCAAGAGCAGGAGAATCTATGCAAGAAACAAGAGCGATCCAAGGAATTATTCTAGACAAAGAAAGGATACATCCAAATATGCCAAAAAAAATAGAGAACGCAAGAATAGCCTTAATAGATCAAGCAATAGAAATTAAATCAATAGAATTTGATGCAAAGGTAAATCTAGACAATCCAAATCAACTTCAAGGATTTATAGACAAAGAGGCAGAAATAATCGAGGGATTAATTAATAAATTAATAGACAACAAAATTAATGTTTTACTCTGTGGAAGAGCCGTAGCAGACAACGCAATACACTTCTTAAATAAGGCTGGAATTTTTACAGTAAAAAGAATTGACAAGGACGATATGAACCTCCTGGCAAAATCCACCGAAGGAACCATTGTGACAGATATTAAAGATTTAAACGAAAGTCACATAGGAAAGGCAAAGAGTGTAGAAGAAAAGCTAGTTAACGATAGCAATTTAATCTTTATAGAAGGATGCCAAAACCCAAAAGCTATATCCATCCTAGTAAGAGGATCAACAGAACAACTAGCATCAGAGATTAAAAGAGCCCTAGAAGACGCAATAGGAGACATTGCAACCATGATAAGAGACGGAAGAGCAGTAGGGGGAGCAGGTGCACCAGAGATCCTATTATCTAGGGGATTAAGGGAATATGCAACAACCCTCAAAGGAAGGGCCCAATTAGCAGTAAACAAGTTTGCAGAGGCAATAGAGATAATCCCAGAAGCCCTGGCAGAAAACGCAGGACTAGACCCTATTGACACATTAACAGACCTGAGGGCAAGTAAATATAAGTTCCCAGGAATAGATGTAGAAACAGGAAACATAATGGACTCTTGGGATGAGGGCATAATAGAGCCACTTAAGATCAAGACCCACGCAGTGAACTCTGCATCAGAGGTTGCAAATATGATTTTAAGAATTGATGATGTAATAATTATCAATAAGAATCCAAACAACCTACAACAATAATTCTTTTTTCTTTTTTTTCTGTACCTAAAAACTTAGTACTTAAGGGAATTATAATACATAAGCATTTATAAATATTAGAGTATCATAACACCTTAATAATCAAAACATTTATATATTATGGCTCACACATTGACTAATAGCTTTTCACACCAGCCTTTTTCTTTTTTTTTCAAAACATTTAAATACAAGCAAGACATCTATATTTTATAAAACCTGAGAGTATGTTGGTATGTAAATATGGTTGAAGATGTAAAATGTATGAATTGTAATAGAATTCTATTAATTAAATTGGGGTGTTTAAAATAACAGATCCTCTAGATACAATAAAAACCGTCTTAGATGCAGGATGGGATGATGATAATACAGATAGTATCACTCCAACAGTAAAAAATATTGTAGAAGTTTCAGAAGCCAACTTCGCAGGAGGAGATTTTATTTTTTTATATCTTGTAGATGGAGCAGAAGATGCCTTCGGAATAGGAGGCACAGGGTGGATGGATAAACCAGTAGTAGCAGTGGATATAAGAACAACATACAAAAGAACAACCAATGATGTAGGAAGTATAAGGGATCACATGATTAAAATAAAAGATGAGGTTAGAAGATTAATTAGGGCAAGTCTTTCCAACCCAGATGCAAACTTTTTAATAATGAAAATAAGAAGATATAGAGACCTATCGGACAAATCCAAGATGTTTGGAAGATGGGTTTTTGATGTTCAATTAGAAAATTATGGAGCGTAAAATGGATAAAAAAATATTAATAGGAAAAATAAAGAAGGCTGGAATGGTAGACCTTATTAAATTAAAAGACGAAATTCTCTCACAATTAGAATCTTCAAAAGCAGGCACAAAAGAGAAAAAGGGGGCTGAATAAAATGACAGCTCCAGCAACAGTATCCTGGATAGGATATGGATGGGAAACATCATATGCAGCAACAGCTACATCAATAAATAAGGCTTTTGGGCAAGGTGTAAGAGTGACATCATTATCTAGAAAGAATAATATTGAAAAAGTATTCTCTATGGGAAGCAGAAATGCTCAAAAATTAGCAGCAAAAAGATATGAAGGAGCAGTATCCATAGAACATGTTCTAGCAAATCCATGGATTTTTCAAGGGATCCTAGGAAGTGTAACCTCAACGGCAGCAGGCACAGCATATGATCATACCTTTGCAGAAGCAGATACTATCCCAAGTTTTACAATGGACAACAATATACAAACATCAGCAGTAAGAAGAGCTCAATTATTAGGCTCAGTTGTAAATTCTGCAACAATAACCACAGCAATAAATGAACTAGTAAGAGTAAGACTAGATATTCCATTTGGAGATGAAGACTTTGCAACATCATCATCAAGTAAACTAACAGAGTCAGAAGATATTTATACATTTGCACAAGGAAGTATTGAAGCACCAAATGGTTCAACCTTAGCACTTGTACAAAATTTTGAAGCAACCCTATCTAATTCAGCAGAATTAATCCTAGGACAAGGCTCAAGATTTGCACAAGAACAAGCACCAAAACAAAGAGACTATGACGGAACCATGACTATGGCTCTACAAGCATCAGTGGATTTATTAGAAAAATTCTATGGTTCAGCAACAGGCCCAAATGCAACAGTAGACGAAACTGCAACTATGCAAACTACATTCACAAATGGACTAACAGGAACTAATGAAAGGACTATTGAAGCAACATGGACAGGGGTTCAATTTGATGAAGATAGTATGCCACAAGACCCAACACAAGTAATAATGGAAGATGTAAACTTTATGATGAGAAGTTTATCTGTCGTAGCAACAAACCATACATCAGCAGCACCTTAAGGAGGGAAAATGGAAGAACAAGCAGTACCAGAAGAGCAAGAAGAACAAACCTATAAAGAATACTTTGTAGATATAATTAAAGCAGGAAAGCCAAGATCAGTCAAGGTAAGAGAACTAGAAGTTGAGTGGCACGATCCAGCACTTCAAGAAGAAACAAAAGTCAAAATAATTATTAAAAAGTTAGGTTTTGGAGAAAGAGGAAAATTAATCAAGAAATTTGTAACTATGCAAAGCAGACTAGGAGTAGAAAGCAGGAATGCAGATGTGGATGAAATGAGAATTAACACAGTTTTAGATTGTCTACACGAAGCTCCATTCCCAATAAACAGAGATTACATAGAAAATGAACTAGCAGGGGAAACAGGGGAAGAAATATACTTGCAATGTGAAGATTTCAATGAATTGAAAAAAAAGAAAAAGCCGACCTCCGATGGGCAATCAAGCACGGAGGAATGAGTAGCGTTAAATTAAGTGAAAAATTAGTTTATTTTTCACTAGCTTATCATTTAGGCTATACACCTGCCCAAGTAGATGACACCGATTGTGATTTAATTGATTCATTCATGATAATTTTAAGCACAATGAATGAAGGAGAAGTATCAAGTGGTGGAAACAAACAAGAAAAAGAATTAAGAAAAAGTTTTATGGGATAAAAAGATGCCAGATGAATATGGTTTAAAAGTATGGATGGATTTAATTCCAAAGAATCTTAAAAGTGTAACAAAAGAGATTCAAAATAGCTTTGCTAAGGTAGATGTAGGACTATCTGGTGGAAAAAGTGCAGGTGGTGGAAGTGCAGGCAGTGGAGCAGGAGGTCTTGCATCATCAGGATTAAAAGGAGCAGCAATGCTAGGTGGAGTTTTAATAGCTGTAAATGAAACAGTTAAATACCTTAAAAAAATATGGAATAATTTAAAAGAATCAAGTCCGTACCTGAGAGGAATTCTTAGTTTATTTTCTAGATCCATGTCTTATTTTTTTAAACCTTATGGAGATTTTTTGGCAGGACTTCTAAAACCATTAGCAATTCTAATGATGAAAATGGCTGTATCTTGGATGAAATTCACTAGAACCCCAGTAGGGAAGAAAGTAGTGGAAGGAACGGCATCTGCATCATTTGGAGGGTTAGGTATAATAACATTTCAAATTAAAACAATAAAAGATATATTCTCAACAGCAGCAGAAATAGCAAAAGAGATAGACTGGGGAAATTTATGGGAAAAAACTAAATTAACATTTAGTTCCATGTGGGACCAATTAAAAGGATTTGGTTCTTGGTTATGGGAAGGAATCAAAACTAATCTATCAGATGGATGGGATTTATTAAAAGACCTAGGATCATGGTTGTGGGGAAAACTAGAAGATCTATGGGATGGAACCGTTGGAGCTTTTTTATCTGTAAATGATTGGATTGCAGACAAACTAGAGGGAATATTCGGAACAGGTTTCGGAGGATTTGACTCTATATCAGCCTGGGCTTATAATAAAATATCAAGTTTATGGAAAGGCTCAAGCAGTGCAGGAGGCAGTAGTTCTGGAAGCAGTGGAGGAATTGTTGCTAATTTAGCCAATAAAGTATCAAGTTTTTTCAGTGGAACAGGCTCAAGCAGTGCAGGAAGTTCAGGAAATTCAAATAGTGGAGTAAACACAGATTGGCTGCCAGGTTATGCAACCAAATTCACAGGACATCAAACAGGTTTAAACTTTGTCCCAAACACAGGATATTATAAGCTCCACAGGGGAGAAAAAGTAACAAATGCCTCACAAGCAGGAAAGGGTGGAGGAAAGAATATAACCATAAATAACACCTTTAACATGTCTGGTGGAGGATATAAATCAGGAGATATGGAAAGAAATGCAGTAAGATCATCAAGAATAATAGAACTAGAATTAAGGGGGAGAGGATTATGATAGGAGAAGACCAATTAAAGGGATATGAGGAAGACTCAGAGACCCAACCAGAAGAACAGAAAGGGGCAAATAAGCCTACTTTGGAAGAAGAGAAAGCACATACAGAGGCAAAGAAAAGAGCCCTTAAAATGATAGGAAGAGAAAGCGAAGAACCAAAGGCACTAAACTCAGAAGAAAGAAAAGAAAAAGCCAAAGAGTTAATATCAAAAGACG
>Ga0075122_10001865_pt1 | contig 14464 bp, 14 predicted proteins | sample AntAceMetag02UKB_FD_69790 | JGI IMG/M metagenome (GOLD analysis project Ga0075122, IMG submission 69790) | Saline lake microbial communities from Ace Lake, Antarctica - Antarctic Ace Lake Metagenome 02UKB | ecosystem: Environmental > Aquatic > Non-marine Saline and Alkaline > Saline | place... | reverse complement strand
CCTGCGACCACAAAGGTATAAGCTTTGCGCTCTACCAACTGAGCTACACGCCCTAATTTAATAGAATCTTATCTTAAAATTGTCTTTTTCGCAATTTTATTTTTATTCAAAATGGGTGGAGTTTTGTATTTGAGTAATTTTTTTCTTGATAAGAGGATATTTTTTGAGGTCTGGGTTGGTAGTAATTAGTTTTTGGGCTTCTAATCGAGAGGCTTCCACCATTTTAATATTTTTAATAGCTTCCATTCCTAAATCAGAGATACCCCATTGTTTTCTGCCGGTTAATTCACCAGCACCACGAAGAGTTAAATCATGTTCAGCTAATTCAAAACCATTTTTGGTTGTTTGGAGAGCATTTAATCGGTCTGAGGTCTTCTTTGTTTTAGTTTCGCTAAAGACATAACAATAGGCTTGATGGTTGCTTCGAATGACTCGTCCTCGAAGTTGATGTAGTTGAGCTAACCCAAATCTTTCAGCTCCTTCAAGAATAATAATAGTAGCATTAGGAACATTCACCCCGACTTCAATAACAGAAGTAGCGACAAGGAGGGTGATTTTACCTTCGGTAAAATCACCCATCACTCCTTCCTTTTCAGCAGGTTTCATTTTGCTATGTAAAATTCCAATTTCATATTCTTTGAAGATATCTTTTTTGAGACGAGAAGCCTCGGCTTTAACGGACTTAACACGAAGAGCTGTGGCTTTATCTGGGTCTGGCTCATCAATTCGTGGGCAAATGATATAAGCTTGTCGTCCTTTTTTTAATTCAATCTTAATTTGTTCGTAAGTTTTTTCTCGTTTATCAGGAAGAATAATCTCTGTAATGATTGGTTTTCGCCCGTGGGGCATTTGGTCTAACAAAGTTAGGTCTAAATCACCATAGATTGTGAGAGCTAGTGTTCGGGGAATAGGGGTGGCCGTCATAGACAAGAGGTGGGGCATAATATTTTTATTGTCAGAACAGATGTTAGTTTTTTGGGCTAAACCTTGTCGTTGCATTAATCCGAAGCGGTGTTGCTCATCAATAATAACAAAAGCTAAGTTTTTAAAGACAACTGATTTGGAAATTAAAGAATGGGTTCCAATTAAGATAGGTATCTCTCCATTAGCGACCCACTTCAAAAGTTGAGCTCGTGAAATTTTTGTCCAACCAGTTGGGTCAACTTTAGATGGAAATTTACGACAGCCACTAGAGGTAATCAGTCCGATATTAATATTGAGATGAGCGAAATATTGAATAAATGATTCAAAATGTTGTTTGGCTAGAATTTCAGTTGGTACCATATAGGCGGTTTGAAGTTTGGCAGAGGGTTGATTCTTTGGTGGTGTAGTCGTGACAGCATAAATAGCCGAAGCTGCCACGGCAGTTTTTCCAGAACCAACATCACCTTCTAAAAGACGACTCATAGCATAATCTTTTCCAAAATCATCCAAAATTTGGTTAATTGATTTTGTTTGTGAATTGGTTGTTTTGAAAGGAAACCGTGAAATGAATTTAGCCATATCTTTTTTTGTCTTTTTAATACGAAAAGAAGGGTAACTCTGGTATTCTTTTTTTTGCTTAGCACGAGATAATTGAATAAAAAAGATCTCTTCAAAAGCAAATCTTTTTCTAGCTGAAAGAGAGTCAGATTTTTTTTGAGGAGAGTGAATCCAAATTAAAGCTGTTTTAAGAGAAGGGAGATGATATTTTCTCAAAATTTTCTCTGGGAGGGTATCTTCAATTTCATCTAAAATTCCAGCTTTGAAAATTTTTAACATCGTGTGATAAAACCATTTGGAAGTAATCCCTCGACTTTCTGGATAAACAGGATAAATGAAGTTGTCAGTAATTTTTTGGTTAAAAAGGGAGTCACTAGTTACTAAAGGAATGCTATTTAAATTTTTGTATTCAGGATTAGTAATGTAAAGCTGTTTATTTCTCTCACTAATTGTTCCTTGAAACTTAGCAGAAGTACCCACTTTTAACATTTTTGCGATATAGGGTTGGCTAAACCAAGTGGCCTTAACTGTCCCTGTACTATCTTCCAAAATAGCTTCAGTTATAGGGGTTTTTTTCATGAAAGTTTTCCCCATTCTAATACTTTTGACTTTAGCGTAAATAATAGGTTTGTCGCCAGCTTCTAAATCAGCGATGTTTTTTAGTTTAGTTGTATCTTCATATCTTGTAGGAAAATAAAAAAGTAAATCCTCTATGGTTTTTAAACCGATTTTTTCAAGAGCTTTTTTCTGTGTTGTTGTTAACCGGAACTGACTTTCAATTGTTGATCTCAAATCCATTATTCTTATCTTAGCATATTTGCTTTATTTTTTATCTTTGATAGCATGTTAGTATGATGAAAAATATTTTTATTTTTGCGGTAATTTTGCTCGGATTAGGTATAATAGGGTGGTATTTACCAAAATCATCAGTGGATCCAGCTGAGGTAGAATTTAATGAAAGTGGCCGAGCAAAAGCGGTAGAGAGCGAAACTGATTTATGGCAATTTTATGAAAATAAAGACGCAGGGTTTACTCTTAAATACCCTCACAGTGTTTCTTTCGGTGATGAAGAAGGTAATTTGTCTCTAAGAATAAAAGTTACTAAAATTGACGATTTAGATTATCCGGGTTTTGATAAGGAAGATGTCCTTAAGGATATAGAATCACTAAAAAATAATCAGCTTACAGAAAATAGCGGACAATACTGGGGGTTAACCCTTTCAGAGAAAGTCAGAGATTTAGGAAAATTAAATGGTCAAGAACATATGGTTCTATCTAGGTTTGAAATTTGTGATGTTACCTTTGAGAGGACACTATTTTTCTATAACAATGATTATCTGACAGTTATTACTTTGGAGGAAGCTAAAAGTAATATTATAGATAATTTACCTCAATATTTTACGGTGAATGAAGAAAATTGTGGTACTGAGGCAATTTGGGAGTTTGAAAAACAAGATCAATTTTATGAAGAACTAGAAGCTGGAAAGAGTTTTTTCACGGCTCAAGAGTGGTTTGATACTTTTAATAAAATTGTTGACACTATTGAAATAGCTGAAGTAGAAGAAGCTAAAACCTATTCTCAATTGATTGAAGGTACTTGGACATCTTTAGATGATGAAAATTCTGTTATTGAATTCAAAGATGGGATGAAAGTAGATATTTACTCTGGAGAAGAAATGAGTAACTATGAATTTGGTTTTTATGATAGTATCCCTGTTGATGAAGATAGTATTAAGAAAGACACGGCCAAATATTTAGTGGTAGAAACAACCGACGGAGTCTTTGAATATGAAGTAGCTGAATTAACTAAGACTACTTTAAATTTAATTTACTTACCAAGAGGGAATATTTTGAAGTATAAAAAATAGGAATAAAATAAAAAGAACGGCTCAGCTTCGCTGAGCTGTTCTTTTTATTTTAATCTTTTGCTATAATAAAGACAGGAAAAGATATTATCAATTATTATTAATAAAATAAGTCAAAAGTCCATAAAGTCAAAAGTCAAAAGTAGAAATATTTTACTTTCAGCTTTATAGACTTTGGACTTTAGACTAAAATAAAAATATGTCATTAACAACAATTGAAGTTTTAACGGTGATTACCGTTCTTGTTGTAGCTATAAAATTATTGTGGTTGCTTCTTTCCTTAAAATCCTTTTCAAATTTTGCAAAGGCAATTTATAGAAAGCCAAAATTAATTAAAGTTATCTTTTTGGTTTTGGCTGGAATTATTTTATACTTTCTGCTTGGAGCAGGGATGAAAATAACAGAAATAATTGCTGTCTCTCTCTTTGCGTCTATGTTGATGGGAATAGGATTTGCTAGTTATGCTGAAAAATTAATTGAACAAATTGATTTCAAGCATGTGTTTAGAACCCAGTGGTGCTACACTCTCATTTGGGTTATTTTATTGGTTTGGGGAGTTTGGGAAATTTTCTGTTAATATCCGAAAAAGATAATAAAAACACCAGCTAAAGCTGGTGTTTTTTAGTTTTGATTTATTAAGATGAAAGTCCCTCGTGTGCTTGTATTATTTTGACTCTACACCTTCTCCTTTATTTTTAATTTATCATTTTTAATTTTTAATTCAACTTTATTTTTTTAAATTAATCGAAGTAAAATCTGAGCTTCGGCCATTTTTTAAGCCACTGTTTCTTTTTTGCTCTTTCTTTAACTTTTTCTAATCTGTCAACAAAATTTGGGGTTGGTCTAATAATTAAGTTCACTAAATCACTTATCCCATGAGGAGCGACTAGTTTTAAATTACCATTTTTAAGTTTAATTCCTAAACTAGTTACTGTTTCTGGCCATTGAGAGATAGCATCTCCTGTTGATTTATAAGGTGGTAGGCTATTAAATTTATGGGCATAAAATTCATTAACTATTTCAAAATTAATTCCTGTTTGTTCTTTAAGTTTTTGGGATAATTCTTCGTCGGTTTCTTCATCATTTCCTTTTGGATCATAATAAACTAAATCAATATCATTTGTATCAACTTTTAAATTTGAAAATCCGTGCAAATGATCCCAAACTTTATTTCTCACAAACCCAGCTCCTATAACCCAATCAGGAAAATTAAGCTTTTCTGCAATTTTTAGGATATTCATCATCCATTCGTCTTCTTTTATTAAATTAAGGATATCTTGTTCATTCATTTTTTTATTATACCAAATTAAATTAATGTCCCCAGAAGCATAGAGAATGAATTCGCAGTAAAAGAAATAACCAAGGATTTAAATAATTTTATTTTTAATAGTTGATTATAAATAATCGCTTCTGTAAAAATAACCAACAATTCACCAACAATTATATACAAGCTTCTCTCAAAAATAAAAGCAGGTAGAATAAACCAAAAATACGCTAAAGTTAAAGCGGAGGCTATAAAACCTACAAAAATAATTTTTGAAACAGCAACCTCCCTATATTTATATACATATTTTACAAAAACAAGAACGATAGGTAACTCAACGGCTAAAGTCAACAACAAAGAAAGTAAAAATTCCTGTTCATAAAGCATAAACTAATTTATTTACAACCTTTACCAAAAATTCCACTAAAAAAACATAGAATAGATTTCCAAAAACTTCTCTCTTCAATTTGATCAGGAAGTAGAACAGGTGAATTTAAGGGGTTAGTAATCATAGGAGCTTGGAACAATTCAAATTTATCTTCTGAACCATCATTGTAACTAGAAGTTATTTTAAATTTATGAAGAACCATTCCTACACCATCTAACTCCACAAGTGAGTATTCTATCCTCTTCTTTATTAAAGGATCATTCTCATCAACATAACCACCATATACTTCAACCCCCTCTAATAAGAGATTACTTGGTTCAACAGAACCATTATAAATACTAAGTGAATTAAACTTATAACCTTTAGTTAAACATTCACCATTTTCGACGGAGTAGGTTTCAGAACCCTCAACCATTGGCATTGGACCAGTAATATATCCAATTAGATTAATATCGGGAAATTGGTCTAGGTTAACAACCTCAACACACAAATCAAGTGGATGAGAATTTTCAGGGATTATATCAGCTAAAACCTCCGACCAGCACAAAAATACAAAAGACAATGAAAACAAAATGTAAGTAATTATTTTTTTCATATAAATATTTTATTAATATTAATTATTTTATATTTTATCCGTATTTTTATTTTAACGCAATCAATAAATTTGTATAGAGTTTTATCTATAAAGTTCTTCGTGCTAGCACGATGTTGAGGAGAGGATGGGATTCGACCCACAGTTACTAAGTACAATTATTCGTTCGCAAGCTCACTCTAATTTTACTAAGTACTGCTGGTCGCGGCTCGAAAAGGTCCACAGGACCTTTTCTACCACCGTTCGAATCTATCAACTTTGTCACAAATCATAAAATAAAATAGCAAAAAGCTATTTAATTTTATAATTGCGGAGAGGATGGGATTCGAACCCATGAAGGGTATTAACCCTTGCCGCGTTAGCAGTGCGGTGCTTTCGACCACTCAGCCACCTCTCCATTTGTATAAAAATACCACATTTTTGTATATTTTTCCATATAAAAAATTGAGCGCTTGGAGCACTCAATAAAGGTATTCCGTTAAATTACGGCTGGATTTAGGGTGATAAGGGTGTTTTTGTGTTAAAATAGAGAATAGCAAAATGTTTGATTTTATAAAGAGAAATAAGAATATTTGCTTTCTCATACTCTGTATTTTTGTGGTTTTAGTGATGTACGGTAGTAGTTTGTGGGGTGATTTTGTGTTTGATGATCGTGGAATTGTTGAACATCAAAGTTTTTTAGAAAATCCATTAAGTTGGCATCAAGTTCTAGTCACTCCTTACTGGAATGTTGACGCAGGTCTTTACAGACCAATTACCATTTTCACTTATGGACTTAATTTTTTTCTATTTGGTGATGGAGCGATGAGTTTTCACCTTATAAATATCTTACTTTATTTACTAAGTGGTTACTTTTTGTTTGTCTTGTTGAAACGTCTTTTTCCTCAGAAAGAATTACTGGCCTATCTAAGTTCTTTTCTATTTTTAATTTTACCAATTCATACTGAGGTAGTAGCTAATATTGTTGGTCGGGCAGAAATTTTGGCTTTGTTATTCTCTCTCTTAGGTTTAATTGAATTATTAAAAAGGGTATCGAATAAATGGCTGACAACTTTATGGTTTTTACTGGCGGTGGGAAGTAAGGAAACAGCCATTGCTATTTTACCAATTGCTTTATTGATGATTTTGCACCAAAAGGGGAGTTTAAAGAAAACATTCACCAAACCCGTTTTAGAAAATTTATGGTTTCCCAGTATTCTTTCAGTTTTTGCTTATTTTTCAATTAGGTTTTGGGTTTTAGGAACTCATTTTTTTACCAATACAGCTACTCTTGTTGAAAATTCACTAAAATTTGTCTCTTTCTCAGAAAGAATTTTTACCTCGTTAAAAATTTTATCACTTTATATTACTAAAACAATTTTGCCATTTAATTTGTGTTCAGATTATTCTTTTAACCAAATTCCGATTGAAAAAAGTTTTTTCAACCCAAGTGTTATTTTCGGTTTTTTAATTTTAGCTGGTTCGGTTTTCGGCATTTTTTATTTTTTCAAAAAAAGATTTGAAATATCTTTGGCTTTAGCTTTTTTCTTTTTTCCTTTTTTAATAATTTCTAACCTATTAAATCCAATTGGGACAATTATGGGGGAGCGGTTGTTTTATTTTCCTTCTGTCGGTTTCGCTATTCTAATATCATACATAATTATCTTTTTTTGGAATTACCTAAAGGCTCGTTTTTCAAAAAATCAGATTATAAAAAAGTGTTTTGTGGGATTTTTGGTTTTAACTTCAATTTTTTATATTTGGAAAAGTTTTGACAGAAGTTTAGATTGGGTGACTGAAGATCAATTATTTATCTCTGCCGGAAAGTGTGCTCCTCAGAGTGTTTTATCTCTCTCAAATTTGGCTACAGTATATTATTTTAAAGGTGAGTATGAAAAAGCAGAAAAGATTATTTTAGATTCTTATGATATTTATGATGGCTACACCAAAGCTAATAACAACCTCGGTTTAATTTATTGGAAGACTGAAGAAATAGAAAAAGCTAAGGAGCAATATTTTAAAGCCTTTGAAAATTATCCACCCTACGAAGGTGTCTACGAAAACTTAGTTTTGTTTTACCTTAGTCAAGGTGATGAAAAAAATGCAGAGAAATGGATGAAAATCGGACAGATAAAGTAACAAAAAAATGGCAAGAACTTTTAAGAAAATTTGAGAAAGGTCATTTTGGTAAGCCCGCAGACTTTTGGCTTGGTTTCAATATTACTTTTCTTTTTTAGGAAAAGTGATATTGAGCAAAAGTTGAGGACGAAGCTCTCGCTCGCTGGAAGCGAGAGCGCTTACCAAAATGACCTTTCTCAAATTTTCTAAATGATATTAACCAAAAAATTTAATGTGCAAAAGTGACACAAATAATTTGTTTTGGTTTTGCTGATTTGAGGGTCCGAACAACTTCAGTCAAAGTCGCTCCTGTGGTTGTCACATCATCCAGCAAAATAATATTTTGATTTTTAATTGCAGTAAGGTTAGCAACCTTGAAACAGCCTTTCAAATTTTCCATTCGCTCTGTTTTATTTTTAGCATGAGATTGTGGAGGGGTGTTTTTAATTTTTTTAAGAACACCTTTTTTATATTCTAAAAAATTATTTTGGTCAATTTTAACTATCTCTTTAGCAATTAATTCTACTTGGTTATAGCCTCTCTCCCTGTATCGCTGTCGTGAAAGAGGAACAGTAATTAAAATTGGCTGGGTAAAATTAATGGTTAAATTCAAATTGGATAATTCTTCAATTAAATTATCATAAAGAATTTCTGCAAAAAGTTTGGCTAATTGTTGGTTATTTCCAAATTTTAGAGACCAGATTGCTTTTTTAACCAACCTGTTTTTATAACTAACTATAGCTATAGTGTTTGACAGCTGTGGTGTTTGGGCTGGAGTTGTTAAAGATAAAAACTTTTCAACAGTCAAATTATTTAAGAAGTTTTGGTTGTAATTAATAGGGAAAAATAAGTCTAAAAGATTTTTCCCCACTTTTTGAACATAATTATTAATTTGCATTATATATATATGATATACTAACTTAGTAATGTTTGAAAATATTTTAGACAAAATGGGGGGAGGGTTTTCTCTCTCAAAATTCTTAAAGAAAAAAGAGGAGAGTTTTTTAGGTTTGGATATTGGTGCTTCAGCTATTAAAGTTGTTCAACTTAAGAAAAGTAAAGGAGGTGCTGTTTTAGAAACATATGGTGAATTATCCTTAGGCCCTTACGCTGATGTAGAAGAGGGAAAAGCAACCAATCTGACCAATAAACAAATAAGTGGGGCAATTTTGGATTTATTAAAAGAATCTACAGTGAATGTCATGACTTGTGGAGTTTCAATTCCTCTTAGCTCTAGTTTGATATTTGAGATGGAGATCCCAAAGGTTCAGCGGGAACAATTAAAAAAGATTATTCCAATTGAGGCAAGGCGATTTATTCCTGTTCCTATTTCTGAAGTAGTGCTTGATTGGAGAGTCGTTGAAAAGGAAGAACCGAACTCTATGAGCGATGATATTTCTCTGGAGGATACAAGACCCGCTCTTAAAAATGAGGGGAAAACAAAAAACCGCAAAGAGAAGATGAAGATTTTTGTGGTTGCCATTCATAAAAATGCGATAGAACGATATAGGGATATCATTAGGAATGCTAAGTTAGGTCTTGAGTTTTTGGAAATAGAAATTTTTAGTACAATTCGATCGGTTGTGGAGCATAATACAGGAACTGTTGTTGTTTTAGATATTGGTTCAGGAGTAACAAAATTATATATTGTAGAATATGGTGTGGTAAAAAGGTCACATCTTATTAGTCGTGGTTCACAGGATATTAGCTCTGCTATTTCTAGAACCCTTGGAATTACAGTTCCAAAAGCTGAAGAAAAAAAGAGAGAAATAGGACTCTTAGGTGAGGGGGAAGATAAAGAAGTTTCAGAAATTATTTTAACAAACCTAAAATATATTTTTGAGGAAACTTCTAAAGTCCTGACTAAGTATCAAAGTGAATGTCATAAAGATATAAGTGAGGTTATTTTTACGGGTGGGGGCTCTGTTATAAAAGGTTTGACGGATACTGCTACAAAAAATTTAAAAATGGAATCGGTGGTAGCTGACCCATTTTCTAAAATAAAAACACCTGCCTTTTTAGATGATATCTTAAAAGAAATTGGTCCTGAATTCGCTGTGGCCGTTGGTTTGGCTTTAAGGGGGTTAGAAAAATAAAAAAAGTATTTTTCTATCCACAGTTTTGTTTGTTTTTCTTGTGTAATGAATTACTTTATATTGTATAATAACAATAATGCAAACATCTTTTATTCCAAAGAAAGCTGAAAGGAAAAAGAATGTAAAAAAAAGCTACGGTGGTTTGCTTATGGGAATAAGTGCTGTGATTTTTATTGTAACTATTCTTTTAGCAGGAACAGTTTTCTTATATAACCGTTATCTTGTAAGTGAAATAGGAAGAATGTCAGAAACGTTAGAAAGGGAGAAAGGTAGTTTAGAGAAAGACATTATTGAGGAATTAAACAGAATAGATGAAAGAATAGAGGCCTCTAAAAAGATTTTAGATAAACACATAACTCTGACACCTTTGTTTGAATTATTGGAACAAAATACTTTGCAAGAAGTAAGATTTGAAAGACTTTCTTTTCATCCTGAGGGAGATGGGACTTGGATTCTTGAGATGGATGGTACAGCAAATTCTTATGCAACCATTGCTTTGCAATCAGATGTCTTTGGAGATAATAAAAATATGAGTGAATTAATTTTTGCTAATTTAGGAGTTGGGACCGATGGAGGAGTGGTTTTTGATGTCTCTGTTAAAATTGATTCAAGGCTTCTTTCATATAGAAATAGTTTAGAGTAGGTCAAAATAAAAAAATGTTTAAACTTATTATACCAATTTTTTTAATAGTGTTATCAGGTGGGTTATTCTTTTCGTATATAGATTCTGCTTATACTGAAACTGGTGATTTGAAAGCAGAACAAGAAGAATATAATAATGCTCTAACAAAGTCAAAAGAACTTAGGGAAATTAGAGGACAGCTATTGGGGAAGTATAATACTTTTTCAAAAGAAGATACTGAAAAACTTGAAAAACTTTTACCTGATAATATAGACAATGTTCGGTTGATTATGGAAATAAACCACATCGCTGTTAGGAATGGGGGAATGATTAGAAGTGTAGAAATGAATTCTTCAGTGAGTAGTGAAGATGAAAAGGGTGATTTGGGTCCTAATTTAGATGGATATGAGTCAATTGGTTTAAGTTTTGATATTGAGTCAAAGTATGATGATTTTGTAAATTTTATAGAGGATTTAGGTAATAGCCTAAGAATAGTGGATATTATTGATTATTCTTTGAAGTCAGGTACAGAAGATGTTTATAAACATGGTGTCAGCCTTAAAACATATTGGTTAAAATAAATGTATGTTAAAAAGTATAAAAAATAAAGGTAATATATTGTTTAGCTGTATGATGATACTTGTTTGTTTTTTTGCTTATCAATATTGGGCAGGGGCGGAGACTTCTAATTCTCAATTAATTTCAGTTAAGGATTCTGGTGTCGGAAGTGTTGGAAGTGAGACACTAAAACTTCTTGCTGAATTAAGAACTTTAGTTTTGGATGAGGATATTTTTGTAGATGAAGTTTTCCAAAATTTGGAAGACTTTAGTATGGAGTTGCAACCACAACCTATTGGTAGGAATAATCCTTTTGCTCCTGTAGGGACAGATGGGGAATATGTTGGTGTCAAAATAGATTTTTTAACAGTGACCAAATGTGACGATGGAGATTGTTTTGAAGAAAAATTTGCAGAATGTGGGTTAGCAACTCTTGAAGTCAAGGATTTAGGTTTAGATGAGTTGTTTGGTATGAATCCTATTTACCAATACGAAATATTAGGGTTGAAAGGTCAGCTCTGTGAAGTTAAATCAAAATTTATTGCTAATCCTAATCCAGAATGGGTTGGGAAGGAAATGATTTGTCGTTATGATAATTCGCAAAACTTTGATATTGCTGTAAAGGATATGAGCAGATGTAGCGGTGAATTGTATGATATGATGACAGAGTAAAATTCTATTTCGTAATCTAAAGTAAAAACTGAAAGAATATGTCATATTTAGATATTTTGGTCAAAAAAAATATTATTGAAGCTGGTCAAGAGAAGAATCTTAAAAAAAAAGCCAGTTTGTCTAAACAAGGGTTAGATGGTGTTTTGTTGTCACAAGGGATTTCTCAGGAAGAAATTAATTTAGCTAAAGAAGAATTTTTTAATTTACCTGTTAAAAAATTAACAGCGGATAATTTTTCTAACAAGGCTCTGAAGCATATTCCAGAAAAATCAGTTTTACATTACCATCTTATCCCTCTTAAAGTGGCAGAGGGATTTTTAGAAGTGGGTATTGTTGATCCTGGAAACATTGAAGCTAGAGATGCTTTGCAATTTATTTCGTCTAAAATTAAATTACCTTATAAACTTTTTATTATTAGTGAAGATGATTTTAATATGGCTTTGGAGGGTTATAAGGGTTTGAGTGGTGAAGTCTCTCAAGCCTTAACAGAGTTGGAATTAGATTTGGATGAGGAAGAGGCGAAAATAAGTGAGGCAGTTTCTAAAGTAAAAAAAGATAATGAAGCGACTATTGTTGAGGATGCTCCTGTAACTAAAATTGTGGCAACTATTTTGCGGTATGCTACGGAGGGTGATGCTTCGGACGTCCATATTGAACACACTGGCGAGAAAGTAAGGGTGAGGTTTAGAATTGACGGTATTTTAGATGCAAGATTGATTTTACCAGTTAAGGTTCACAGTGCTGTTGTGGCAAGAATCAAGATTTTATCAAGAATGAGGTTGGATGAAAAAAGGAAACCACAAGATGGACGATTTTCAGCTAGAATTGATGACAGAAGAGTTGATTTTAGGGTTTCCACCTTTCCTGCCTACTATGGTGAAAAAGTAGTGATGCGAATTCTGGAACCAGACAAAGGGATAACTAGTCTCGATGATACTGGATTGAGCGAAAAGAATTTAGTGATAGTCAGAAAAGCTATAAAAAGACCTCATGGGATGATTTTAATCTCTGGGCCAACTGGGTCTGGTAAAACAACTACTTTGTATTCCATTTTACACGAGATTGATAGGGTTAGTAAAAATGTTTTAAGTTTAGAGGATCCTGTAGAATTAAATATTGATGGGGTTAGTCAATCACAGGTTCGGCCAGAGATTGGCTATACTTTTGCGAGCGGGTTGAGGACTACTTTAAGGCAAGACCCTGATGTGATTATGGTCGGTGAGATTCGTGATAAGGAGACAGCTGGGTTGGCGGTGCAGGCAGCTTTGACAGGTCATTTAGTTTTTTCTACTATCCACACTAACGATGCTGCAGGGGTAATTCCTCGATTAATTGAGATGGGTGTAGACCCATTCTTGATTGCTCCGACTTTATCACTGGCTATTGCCCAACGATTAGTTAGAAAATTGGCAGTTGGTTCTGGGAAAGAAATTCCTGTGGAGGGGAGTATTAAGATGATGATTGATAAAGAATTTGAAACATTACCTGATAAAATTAAACAAGAAATCACTTTCCCTGAAACGATTTTGGAGGCTACTCCGGTAGAGGGTAACCCTCAGGGTTTAAAAGGGAGAATTGGTGTTTTCGAGGTAATAAAAATGGATAAGGATATTGAGGAGGTTATTTTACAAAATCCTGTTAATACTGAAATTGAGAAATTAGTAAGAGCAAAGGGAATGATAACGATGAAAGAAGATGGTTTTATAAAAGCTTTTAATAAAATTATTCCGTTTGAGGAGGCTAATAAGCTTTAGATAAGTCGAAAGTCCATAAAGTCCATAAAGTCCATAAAGTCCATAAAGTCAGAAAAATCGCAAAGCGATTTTTCCCCAAACAAATTCTGTTTTATTACTTAATTCCTGTATAATATAAAGAGTTAGAAACTGAAAATAAAGAAAAATTTGCAAAGCAAATTTTTCTGGCTTGACAGACTTTAGACTTTATAAACTTTTGACTAACTTATTATGAATTATAAAGAATTACTAGACAACTTAATAAAAATTATAATTGAGGAGGGTGGTTCTGATTTACATTTGTCGGTTGGATATAATCCGGCCATTAGGGTGCACGGTAATCTATTTTTTCTAAAAAAAATAAATGTTCTATCAGAAGAAGATGTCTTAGGAATAATCTCTGAACTTTTAAATACTGAGTATAAAGAGAGATTTTTGGCAGAGAAAGAGATTGATTTTTCTTATGGTTCCAATGGGGTGCGATTTAGAGGTAATTGTTTTTTTAGTCAAGGAACTGTTGGAGTGAGTTTGCGGTTAATTTCCAAAAAAATTAAAACTTTAGCAGAATTAAATCTACCATCTATTTTAGAATCATTTACACAGAAAGAACAAGGATTCTTTTTGGTGGTTGGCCCTGTCGGAAACGGAAAGACAACTACTTTAGCTGCTATGATTGAGCTCATTAACCAGAATAGGGCAGGTCATATTGTGACAATAGAGGATCCAATTGAATATGTTTTTGAAGGAGGTAAGTCCATTATTGATCAGAGGGAAGTTGAAACAGATACTAAAGATTTTGCTACGGCTTTAAGATCTATTTTTAGGCAAGATGCTGATGTTTTGATGATTGGTGAAATGAGAGGTCTTGAGACTATTGCTACCTCCGTGACAGCTGCCGAAACTGGTCATTTGGTTTTTTCTACTTTGCACACTAACGATGCTGCTCAAACGATTGATAGAATTATTGATGTTTTTCCTGCTGGGCAACAAGGTCAGATAAGGGCACAATTAGCTGGTAGTTTACTCGGGATCTTTTCACAAAGATTAATTCCTCGAATTTCTGGTGGTGTAATTCCTGCTTATGAGTTATTGATA
>Ga0075122_10001864_pt1 | contig 14480 bp, 21 predicted proteins | sample AntAceMetag02UKB_FD_69790 | JGI IMG/M metagenome (GOLD analysis project Ga0075122, IMG submission 69790) | Saline lake microbial communities from Ace Lake, Antarctica - Antarctic Ace Lake Metagenome 02UKB | ecosystem: Environmental > Aquatic > Non-marine Saline and Alkaline > Saline | place... | reverse complement strand
AGCCTTTTGACAAAGTAGATTTAAAATCTCTTTACCTCTCAGGAAAAAAGAATGATAGATTTTTGCTGAGGTGGAAAAGAAGTTTAGCATAATTTTTAACCATAAAAGATATGAAAAAGTTTTTATTCAAAATTTTTGCCAGCTTTGCAATAGTGCTACTATCGTGCATAGTAAGCAACACTGCACTTGCAGCAGGACCATCCGGAGGTTATTGGATTTTAAGTGGAGATAGTCTAACCCCCACCATTCCAGACGTTACTATTGACGTGGCAGGATTCACAACAAATATCGACAAATGGCTAGAGCACGAAGAAGCCGGTGAAGATATTATAGAAAACGGAAACTTCGAAGACTGGACGGCTATAGAAACGCCTCAGTATTGGTCTTATCCGTTGTATGGAGAAGGAGGTGGTGCGGTTATAGAAAAAACCACAGAATCGCATACTGGAAATTATGCAATTTATTTAGAGACTCTTGACCCAAACGATATCCCTGCTGGTCTTGCACAAGGGAATAGTACACCACTTGAGGTAGGCGAAGATTACGAATTTTCTGTCTATGCTCAAGGAAAAATTGATGATTCTCTTATTGCAGCTTCAGTGGTAAATGTTTCTACTTATTTTGGTGACAAGGAAGATGGTGATGTTGTTTGTGCAGCAGTATCGGCAAGTGGAGAGGACGATCTAATTTTGGCTCAAAATGGACCAGCCCCACTTCCTGCTAGTGCTATTGCCGGAACATATATCCAAACAGGAACTTACAATACCCACGATTATTATAAACATTCTACTCAGGCGTATTGGATTTTTTGGGATGAAGGCATACAAGGAGGAGATCAAGATGGAGAATGGGATTTATCTGATTCTCTAGGTGGTGATGAACTTATGTTTAGAGACGCTCTTGATCTTATTGGAGATTGGATATTGACTTTGGAGGATGAAGATACGGAAATATGGAATTTTACAGGAGAGGACGCAGGAACATGGACTCCGTTTTTCGATGATGAGCCAGAACAAACTCAAATTTGGTCTGCGGAAATGAATAGTTCTTATGGTAAATATACTACTCCAAAGATTGAAGCCCCTGATAGTGGAATGATGGCTGCAATATTTATTGTTGCTAGTTTTGAAGGTGAATCTAGTGGTGGAAATCTTGACGATATGGCTTTGACTAAAGACGGAGAAACTACTAATTTTTTCTTAAATCCGTCCTTAGAAACATGGGTTACAGGTTTTTGGACACCAGATGACTGGATTGCTATGAGTCAAGGTGATGAGGTACAGGTTCATAGACAGGCTGTAGCTCCTTATGCTGGTAATTATAGTGTTCGTATTGAACCAAGAGAAGACGACAGTGAATATTATGAAATTACACAGCAATTTTATACATACGGAGGTGAAAGTTATGGATTACATGCAGATGGTGGAGAATCATTTATATGTGCAGTTGACCACGATGAATTTGACCCAGATGATAATTGTCAGGAGTTTAAAGAAGGTGTTGACCCTACTATTGAGGTGTGGTCTCTTAATGGAGAATCTGATATAAATATTTGTTTATATACCGCAGACGGTGGTAGATGGATTCTTGAAGCTGAGCAGGACCTTATGGGTGACTCTGCTGATTGTATAGGTTTAGCAGATCAACTTCATAGTCATGTTGCTACCGTAATTGATTTCGATACTCAGATTTTTGAGTCTATCGGGAATAATGAAGATTTTGTTTACCACGCACAGGTAGGATATACAGTTACAACCCCTCCGGGCACAGACCCTCCGACTGCTGAAATAAAAGAGAGCACAGGTATTGACACAGGGATGGTTCAACAATTACATGAAGATTTGGACGTGGGAGATGATTACATTGTTAATGCTTATTACAAAGGCAAAAATCCACGTTTTGCGATTACTGACAGGACTGCTTATGAGGATAGCGATGACGCACCTGATGGATGTACTATGAATGTTTATGATTTTGGAAGTTCAACATGGCAATCAAGAGGCTCATGTTCTTTTTATGATGTTGATGGAAGTTGGGAGGAGATGGGAGTCAGTTCTACTTGGGCTGCATTCGAGAGTGACGATATTCCAGTTCCTACAAATGAACAGATAAACATTATTTTTTCCGGGAATACGTCTGATGAGCCGAAAACAATCTATGTTGACGCTGTTAGTTTCGCAGAGCTTATTACAGTTGGAGAAAACACAGTGACATTATTCGATTTTTTGAACTCATCAAATCCAACAATAATGAAGGTGACTGATTATGCCTTTAAATTTTGGACTGATTACGGATCAGATTTCAATTTCTTTGATATGGATGGTCTAGGTGCAATGCACACGGACTTTGATACCTTTGACTTCTCATCAAATGCGGTAGAGGTCGGATTTCCAGAATCGACAACAAGTGCTCTAAATATTGACTCTGTTCCATATTATTCTGTTTCAATGCTTGGTTTTGAAGATCATATTGATTTGACTGATACGGGGCTAACAGCTATTTACACCGTTCCAGTAGGTTATTACTTGATCGTTACAGACATTGTTTGTATAGCAGAGAGTATTGATGGTTACGCAACACCAGCAACGCTAGAAGTGGGAACTATGGACAACACCACAGCGATAGACAGTGATTTCAGTTGCCCTACCGGTGACGACAACACTTACACTATTGAAACCCCAGAAACTTCATCTGGTCCATATATTATAAGCGGAGGAACTGTGATGGCTTTCAATGTTTCAGCCAGTGCTACAGCCACCACTTATGATGTTGCAGTGAGTCTAATTGGACAGCTTGTTTATATCGGTCTGTAAAACTTTTGACAACTAAATAAAATGGAGGTAAAGTATAAACAATATTTTACCTCTTTTTTTATGGAACAAAGACAAAAACCGTGGGGACATGAAACATGGTTCGCACAAACACAATTCTACGCAGGGAAAATTTTGTATATCAAAAAGGGGCATAGATATAGTTTGCAATACCATCAATACAAAATTGAAGATCAGTTTGTTTCCTTTGGTAGAGTAAAATTCACATACGGGTATGACAAAGACAACCTTCAAGAGATTATCCTCTCGGCAGGTGAGTCTTTTCATGTAGAGCCTATGATGATTCATAGAGCAGAAGCCCTCGAGGATAGTTGGATTTTTGAAGTTTCAACACCTCAGCTCGATGATGTAGTAAAGCTGGAAGATGACTATGGTAGATCAGGCTCAGGCAATAATCCCGAATTAGATAATCAATTAAACTCTGAAATAGATGGCAAAAATAAAACCGCATGTCCACATTCTGCTGAATCACAATCACGCAATGCACATGGGAATAGCAGTGCTCAATGACGAAGGAGAAAAGCTCATGGTTTCTGAAGATTGGGCTATTGAGCCGGGATTCGTCGAAGTCGATGGAAAATTAGAACTTATAGAAATAAGTATTGTTCCTCGTAATGATAGCAAATGATAACAGATGACACAGTAAAGCAGGTTCACAAACTCTCAAACGGTAGATGTTTAGTTTGTGGGAGAAAGCACTCTCTTAAATCTCAGAAGGTCGAAAAGACCTTTGAAGTCCATCATATTTACTGGAAAAGTCAGTACAAGGGCAAGGATAGGGATGAGGCTTGGAATCTAGGAATTGTTTGCTTTTCTATCGGTAGAGGATGGGATTGCCACAAGTCCGGACCAGACGCTCCACACAACAACAAAGAGATCGACAAGAAATTGAAGCTCGTAGCTGATCTAAGACGACCTAACAGTGAAAGGGAGGGCGGAATACACAAAGACCTTCTTTCACAAAGAAAAGCTCGCAAAACGCAATACAGGAAGAATATTGAGGCATTCAAAGAGAAGAACGGAGGACTATCACCGTCTCAGTTAGCATATAGGCGACAAAAGCAATATAAGAAAGACATGTCAACTATAAAAAAGAAGAACTATTGACAACTATTTACAAATTAAGTTAAGATAAAACCACTATATTTTATAAACCAAATCCAAATGGCTCTAAAAATCATGCAACTCGCAGAAGACCTCATCAAAGCAAAACAAGTTTCGCAGGAGGCAGAAGATACGTTGAAAACTAAGAGGAATTTATGGCTTCGGAAAAAATCGTAGCTCTAAATAAAAAGACGCAAGAATCAAGAGATATTTATGAAGACTTGAGAGAGAAAATGTTAAAAGAAATGCAGAAGCAGAAACAAATGGCTATTAAAACAGAAGATGGAGCGAATATCAGTAGAAGCATTTTGACTAAAGTAGTTTGGAGTGATGAAGAAAAGATCGTAGAATATCTCGAGAAAAATTCACCTGAGCTAGTTTCTAAAGGATTCAACAAAACAAAAGCTAAAAAGTTCTTACTCGAGGAGGTTGAACTCGGAAATGAAGTCGATGGCTTCGAGACTGAGGAGACCGAATCATTATCCGTTAAAGTTTAAAAATATGAATGACACAGTAAAAGAAAAAAAGAATCAGTTGGACGTACCGCCACCAGTAGAAAAGGCGGAAACCCCTAAGCCAATTCCAGAAGAAAAAGCCGGTGCTGATGGAGAAGATAAAGGCTCAAAGGTTAGCTGTATAAACATGAAGACCGGAGCAAAGATTTTCTGCAAATTCGTCTACAAGGATTTGACCAGTTTGACTAAAAGTCTATTGGGAAAACCTGCTGGCTGGATAAACGTAGAGTCAGTGGATGGTGGTGATAGATTTATTCCTCTAGGGAATATTGATTTTATCGCAGAAGTCCCAGATGATGTAGTAGAACAGGTTGAAAAAGAAATTAAGGATGAAGAAAAAGTCGATACATCAACAGATCAAGACTAATTATGGCAAAAGAAAAAGAAATAAAGGTGAATAGTTTTGCAGACTTGAGGAAAGTCATAAAACTAGAAGATAGAGGGAATAATCGAACTACTATATGCAAATTCTGCAAAAAACGCATTGAGTTCGTACCAGACCCTCAGAAGCCGGGCATGTTTGTTCCGGTGAATTGTGATGATAAACAACTACATTTTAATACCTGTAAAAAACCATGAGGAATAGTGAAACCCACGAAGTATCGGCTTTGGGAAAATGGTTTTTCAGAGGAACACTAGAGGAATGTGACAATTTCATCAAGAAGTCGAAAGGAATCCTCAGAAGTCATAATAAATTCGTAATTACTAAAATCAAATGCTCGAAACAGCAATAGTAAAAGACATCACGGCAAAGCTCGCAGTTTTCTTTAAGAAGACGGGGTATTTTTGGAGAAACAGCAATCAGGGCGTTTTTAAGGGAAACAATAAATCCGGACAGGCTAGATTCGCTTTTCACGGAGAGAAAGGTTCTAGTGATATTCTGGGGTTAATAATTGCCGGTGGTAGATCAGTTGCGATAGAAGTGAAGACAGAAAAGGCTTACAAAATGAAAAATCATAATCTTAGTGAGAATCAAGTGAAATTTCTCGAAAGAGTAGATAGTCTTGGTGGACTCGCAATAGTGGCTTGTTCTTACGATCAGGTCGAACAAATATTACTTAAAGCAATGGCATAATGGCAAACATTGAAAAACAAATCATACAGGGAAAAGGAATGGGAGTTGATGAATATACTATTGAGGATATGCTCAAAGCCGTTCCTGCGATCAAAGAGAAGGTTGAAACTTTGATGGAGAGAGTCAAAAAAGACAGAGAAGAAAGAAAGGATATGAGTGAGGCTGATAAATTTGCTTTAGGTTTACCAGAATGTTCTTTTGAGGATGAGGTTTTTATTAAGATGAAATTGAAGACAATGAGAACAGACGGTAAATTGGCATACACTCAAACCGGTGTTAATATGGGAGTTGCCATCTTCACTATTTCTCATAGAGGTGACAGGAAGCACGACGCTATCAAGAAAGGAAAGGCAGTGAATAAGCGGAAACAAGAAAAAAAGAACAAGAAAAAGGCCAAGAAATCAAATAGGAAAAAATGATATGAAAACAACAAAAGAAGAATTAGAATTTTTGGAGCAGTCAAATTTTATTGAGGGAGAATATTCCTCAGAAGCACTCGATGACGCTGTAGAGGCTTGGAAGTATGCTAAGGGCGTTCGTATTCCTGATTGGTACTGCACTCTTGGAATACACGAAAGATTGATGAAGCGACTTAATCCCGAAATTGCCGGAGTCAAAAGAAAGTGCAATGTTTGGGTTGGTGGAAGAAAATGTCCAAACGCAGGTCAGATCAACAGGCTTATTTCTCACTGGGAATCGGACCATTCAAACGCAAAGACAGAAGAAGAAATAAAAGAAGCTCATGTTGCATGGGAAAAAATACATCCTTTTGAAGATGGCAACGGAAGAACCGGCAGAATTATAATGAACATTCAAAGGCTTAATAACGGCTTACCTATCCTAGTAATCCACCAAGGGGAGGAACAAACCGACTACTACCAGTGGTTTAAATAAAAAATATGGCAATATTCACAGCAAGAATGCCTGGAGATCGAACAGCCTACGAAAAATTGCTCAAAAAGCTATTCAGCGACTTCGCTGCAAAAAAGCAAACCAGAAGCAAATCCGGTAATTCTCTATAACATTATCAAGGGAGCAATCCATCAAGCCCGCAACGATGAAAGGGGGCGGATCTTAGAAGGGTTGCCTAAAGAAAGGCACGGTTCATGCAATGGGCAACCTTGGTGGGTAGGCTTCAATTCATGCCTTAAACAAATCAAAGACCTAATCAATAATATACAAGCCTAATTTAATTATATACTAATTATAAACTAATGGGAAAATACAAAGACATATTCATCATGGCAGTGCTTGCAATACTAGCAGTTGCCGCCACAGTATTCTTTATCACCTTTAAGTATCTAGATTGCAGAGACTTCGGACATGCAGTTTCTTACTGTATTCGTAATATATTTTAACAATAACCACGCAACCGACACGAACTAAGTCAATCTTAAAAATAGTTAAACTATTTACAATACAGTGCCAACAATTATATAATTACCACATGGAACTAAAGGAAACAAAATATAAAGGCTATTCCATTAACTGTGAAGGGGGTGTTTATTCTTCATGGACAAGAGGTACAGGAACAAGGATTGATACGGATAAGAAAACCAAACTATCCCCAGGTTTAAATAATGGATACTTACAAGTTGGTTTAAGGATCAGTAAAAACATTTTTAAGAATGAAAGTGTCCATGTATTAGTCTGTGAAACATTTCATGGAAAACGACCATCCTTAAAACATACGGTTTCTCATATAGATGGAAGCAGGGATAACAACAAGGCTTCCAATTTATGCTGGGAAACTCTAAGCCAAAATCATAAAAGAAAAATTAAACATGGAACTCACGATAGAGGATATATGAACTCAAGGTCTAAAATTACCAAAGAACAATTAGTAGAAATCAGAGAAATGTTAAAGTTAAAAAAATATACTCATAAAGAAATAGGTGAAAAATTCAACGTCAACAGAGTTCTTATAACTAAAATTAAAAATGGATACAGATACAAAGGCTTATAAAGGCAAAGCACTGGTGATTGACATCGACGGTACGCTTTCCAACATTGAACACCGCAGACATTACGTCATGAACAAACCAACAAAATGGAAAGGTACGAAAATGTGGAGGGAGTTTAATTCTTCAATGCACCTTGATACTGTTAATCCGTGGTGTCTGGAAATCATAGAGAGATTCAAGAAAGATTATTCAGTAATTTTATGTACTGGTAGAATGACAGAATTTATGAAGGTTACTGTAAAATGGCTCACTGACAATCAGATTCATTTCACACATCTTTATATGAGAGAAGACGGAGATTATAGAGGAGACGATATTGTCAAAGAGGAAATTTTGAAAGAGAAGATTTTGCCACAATATGATATTCTCTTTACCGTTGACGATAGGCAGAGAGTTGTTGATATGTGGCGGAAAAATGGACTCACTTGCTTACAATGTGACGAAGGTAATTTTTAACTTTTTATAATGATTCAAAACAACGTAAAAAACGTCGGACTGGCAGAACAGGGGGAGAAAAACATCAAAGTCGCCGAAGACAACATGAAGGCACTTCTTGAACTCAGGAAAGAGATCGAAGAAGAAAAACCATTCGAAGGCAAAAGAATATCAATGGCTTTGCATATTACAAAAGAGACAGCCGTTTTGGTTCGAACTCTTGAAGCCGGAGGAGCAAAGGTAGCGATTGCTGGTTGCAATCCTCTTTCTACTCAGGACGATGTTGCTGCTGCTCTAGCCGTTTCTGGCACTAGGGTTTTTGGGAAAAAGGGAGAAAGTGACGCTGAGTATTATGAGAACATCAATAATGTTATCAGCATTGAGCCTCACATCACGATTGATGATGGTGGAGACTTGATAAATTCACTATACGAAAAAGATGGTCCGGGCGGACTTAGCAATGATTATATTGGAGGTTGTGAAGAAACCACCACTGGAATCATAAGGCTAAAAGCAATGGAGAAGGATGAGGCTTTAAAGCACCCTATGATCGCAGTAAACGACAACGACACAAAACACCTCATGGATAACTATTACGGCACAGGACAGTCAACCCTAGACGGCGTAATGAGAGCTATGAATTTCATGTTCGCAGGAAAAATAGTAGTTGTTTCTGGATATGGAAGTTGTGGAAAAGGTGTTGCAATGAGAGCAAGAGGTCTCGGAGCAAAAGTCATCGTCACAGAGGTCGACGCATTCAGAGCTTTACAGGCTCACATGGATGGACATGATGTAATGAAAATGATAGACGCAGCTCCTATGGGAGACCTTTTCATCACAGTCACAGGAGATCGGGACATAGTTACTTTAGATCATGTGAATCTTATGAAGGACGGAGCAATTATCTGTAATAGTGGACACTTCGATTGCGAAATTGATATTGCTAACATTGGAGAAAATGCAAGTGAGATTGAAGAAATAAGACCTTTCGTAAAAGCCTATCATTTTAGAACAGACAAGACTACTTATCAGGCTTCGGAGGAAAGTTTCACCACGAAAAAAGTTTACATCCTAGCAGATGGAAGGCTCGTAAATTTGGCAGCAGCCGAAGGACATCCAAGTGATGTTATGAGTTTGAGCTTTTGTGGACAGGTTCTTGCGTGCAAATATCTTGTAGAAAATGCAGAAAATTTGAAGGCAGGAGTTCATTCTTTGCCCCCTACAGCCGATGAAAAAATATCAAGGCTACAACTTAAAGCAAAAGGTATTTCGATTGATACGCTCACACCAGAGCAGATCAAATACCTCAATAGTTGGAAGGTAGGAACTTAATATAAATACGATTATTATTTTATCATTTAAACGCCATGAAGCCTTTAAGACACAGACTCGGAGAGGTTCTTGTGGGAGCGGGAGCAATTCTGCTTTTGATGTTGATTGTAGACGGCATTGCCGGAGCTACAGTTAGCATATTCCACAGCAAGAAACTCTTGATCGTTGGGATAAGTCTAGTCGTCATTATGGTTGGCATTCTCATCAAGAAGATGAAGAAATAGAGAGCCAAAATGACAGATGGACAGCAAAACAACTACGCTATAAGCCAAAAAAATATGAAAAAAATACCACTCCCAAAAGGGAATTTCGCAATAGTTGATGACGATGACTACCCATACCTTAGTAGATTTAATTGGGGATGTCATAATCATCATGCTGCTAGACAAATGGGGACGTTGGAAAGTGGCAATGCTACAATTTATATGGAATTTTTCATTAAGCAAAAAAAATCAAATGACAGATATTTATTTAAGAATGGCGATTCGCTTGATTTAAGGAAAAGTAATTTGCGTATCTCGAGTTGGGCAGTTTCTGCTGTTCATAACGAAAAAACAAAAAAGAAAACAACATCTAAATATAAAGGTGTTTATAAAGAAAAAATAAGCGGTAAATGGATTGCATATTTAACATATAGAGAAAACGGTATTAGAAAAAAAGCTCTATATAAATGTTTTAACACGGAATCAAAAGCAGCTTTAGCAAGGAATAAAGCCGCAAAAGAGCTTTTTGGAGAACTAGCTTACCAAAATAAAATAACTTAATATTTTTTTAACAATAATTTGTATGAACAAATGTCAACTAATCGGGAATCTAACAACAGACCCCGAGGCAAAACAATTCCCGAACGGAACGGCGATTTGCAATTTCACAGTTGCCACAAACAGGAGATACAAGGATAAAGAAGGTGAACAACACGACGAAGTAGAATACACTAAATGTTGTTCTTTCGCAAAACTCGCAGAGATTATGAATCAATATCTTTGCAAAGGAAAAAAGGTCTATGTAGAAGGTAGACTTAAAACTAGAACGTGGGACGACGATTCAGGAAAAAAACACTACATGACAGAAATGATCGTGGAGCAGTTTGAATTCCTAGACGCTCGAAAGGGTGGAGACCCTACACCTTCACCACAAAATCAAGGGAATGCAGGAGGTACGCCCGGAGGCAGTGGTCCGGCAGCACCAGCAGCAGAAGCTCCACAAGAAAGCGGAGAAAGACAGGACATCGACCCAGATGTGAAGGTGGACGATCTACCTTTCTAAAACTCCGAAAAAATCTTTACAATTAGGCAAAACTAAAATATACTATAAACATAACAACCTATGAAAATGCTATACACAATCGGTCATTCAAACCATGATCTTCCAACATTCCTAAATCTTCTAAAAGACGTAGGAATCGAATGTATCTGGGACGTGAGGAGCAAGCCGTATTCAATATGGACTCCACACTTCAATAAACAATTTTTACAAACTAGCTTGAACAAGATCGGAATAGATTATAAATCCGTCCTTGCTCTCGGTGGTCTCGATGACAGTATTCCTCAAGAGGTTTACGAAAAGGCTTTGGATGATCTTATCAAAAAGTCCGGAGAAGAAAAAATAGCAGTGATGTGCTCAGAAGGTAAGCATAGAGATTGCCATAGGTGGCAGAAAATAGCGAGAGACGCAGAGCCAAGAGGAGTGAAGGTAATACACATAACTACGAAAGGAGAGTTGGTTGAGGACATATACCCTGTCCCTGCACCATCTCTATTTTAATTTATGTGGGGTCGACTAATGGTAGGTCGCTGGTGTCTTACACCGGAAATGGACGGTTCGAATCCTCCCCCCACAGCCATAAAAAATACTTATGACACCCAAATTTAAAATCGGAGAGATCATACTAAACGACTTCCGTGAGACATACGACAGAGAGACACACAGAGGCGTTATTATGTCTATCAAATGGGAGAAAGGTACTTTTTATTATCGGGTTCACTTACTAGGAAAAGATGAGACTGGAACTTTTGACACTGGAACTTTTGAAATAAGAACAGCAGGAAAACTTACACCAACAGGAGATCACATTGAAGACTTGAAATCCCTTTACCAGAAAGAATAATGCAGTTTGATAAAATATTTTTAGGAAACACACCGTGCGAACAGAGAAAATATCTGTACTATTTTATTGAGAAGGTGAAGGAAAAATTCGATACTTTTATTGTCCCAGCAGTGGGGCAATTTGCAATGCCGGCGGTGTTGATGAATGCAGGAATAAAGCCGGAGCAGATTTTCACATCAGATATATCAATATTCAGCTCAGTGATGGGCTATTATACGTCCGGTCAAGCTATGGACTCTCTGCCTATCATCTTCCATGAAAAGGCAAACGAAGACCGTTATCGCTCATTTAAGACCGATTTAGAGAAAGCGGCATATATTCTACTCGTGACTAAACAAAATCAGCTCAGAGGAGAGGTTTTGTACGAAAAGATCATCAAAGACGAGATCGAAGTGGATTTTGATAAATATATGAATGACGTGAAGGACGGACTCGAGAAAGCAAGGACTCGATACACTGGAATGGATTATGCAATTCAGGACTTGAGAGAGATCATCCACAGCGACTACAATGAGAGGACGCTTGTTTGTATCAATCCCCCTGCCTTTGCAAAAGATTATGAGAAAATGTTTCAGAACGAAGTTTTTGGCTTTGAGTCTGGCATAGAAGAATTTGATCTAAAAAAAGAATACAACAATCTTTATGAGGAAAGTAAGCAAAAGCCTTACACGGCAATTTGGTATAAGTACCAAACAACCGAAGGCTTGCCACAAGAGGACGTTTATTTTGCTCGAGAATATACCCCAAAGCGAGTTGATTACTGGCTTATTACCAGAGATTTAGGACAGAAAAAAATGATAAAATTCAGGAAAGAAAAAGAGGTTCGACGATATAAAAAGCTCAAAATTTTCAATGATGATGACAAGATCACGGAGGATAGTGTGATAGATTTTATTCATTGCGGAGAGGAGCACGCACTTTACTATCTAGACCTTTTTGCACATAAACTCGGAGACGTAAAAGCAGAGCAGTATTATCTTGTCGTCATTGATGGGAAGATTTTTTCTGTTTGTGGCTTTCACCTCTCAGACCTTTTCCGGTGTAAAACCGACAAAGTTTTTGAGTTGTTCGGATTCAGTTGCACCACAAAGACGTACAGGAACATCAATAGACTCTTTATGTTGCTTATAACAAGCCGAGAGTTCGAAAAGTACCTTGTATCTTCAATGTCTAAAAAGAATCGTTTTTACGAGCTTAATGGAATCAAAACGACTTGCTTATCGACCTACAGGAAAGTGAAGCTCAATAATGGAATATTGCCTATCACAAAGAGAGAGAAGCAGGACAATGATCTTTATAAAATTATGTACGAAGCTGAATTTAGAGAAGACACCTTCAAGGATTGCATAAAAATGTATCTTGAAGAACTTGATGGAAAGGTAACGATCAATGACGCAAAACCGCTTTATAAACCCATTAAAAAACAATAATTATGGCAATACCATCAAAAGAAAATTTCGAAAAAATCCTAGACCTTTACGAAGGGATAGCGTTGTACAAAGTCCACGTTGATTGTCTTCGTGAGCAGGACAAGAATGCTAGAGTTATGAGTCCGGATATTTTTGCACGACTTCAATCGAACATAGAGAAAGACAATAGGCTCGAGAGCATGCCTTATTGCCACATCAAAAAAGCAAACGAAGGAAATATTGAGTTCCATATAATTTCAGGACACCACAGAGTCCGAGCAGCAAGAAAAGCTGGAATCACGGAAATGTTCATAATGTCCGAAACTAAAGAGCTTCCACTGGACCAAGTGAGGTCTAAACAGCTTGCACATAACAAACTAAACGGAATTGATGATGAGCAAGTCTTAAAGGAATTATGGGATGAGATAGATGATCTTAATTCAAAGCTCTACAGTGGGATAAAGGATGAAGATTTTAGTGAGATCGAATCAGAAATAAATTTCGATGAGGTGAAGATTGATCTTGATTACGAGATCGTGAGCCTTTTATTTCTGGACAAAGACTACAAAAAATACGATGATGTTTTAGCTTTAATTGAAAAAAATGCAAATATTCAAATCGCTGATAAAGATATTTTTGAGGACTTTAAAACGACTGTTCGTAAAGTTTTCGAACAAGAGAATGTCCGCAATGTTACGGCTGCACTTGTCAAAATGTGCCAAATTGTGATTAAACACTACGAGATCAAGGCTAAGATGGAGGAGAGGAAAGCAGCAGAGTTGGTTGAGAAGATAGATAAACCGGCAGAAAGCTAAAAAATTTTGCACAGTGCCAAATGTATAGTTTCGGAAAAAATGTATAGACTTACAATATAACCTTAAAATATGTTCAAAACGGCAGAGGCGGTGAGCCCATCCCACCCCGATAAAATTTGCGACAGGGTTTCAGATTCAATCCTAGACGCATGTTTATTGCAAGACCCAGAAAGTAGAGTTGCTATAGAATGCCTCGGAGGACACGGGATTATTACAATCACTGGAGAACTCACCACAAAGGCTTATGTAAACATGAGAGAGATCGCACAGAAGATCACAGGGGACAAATACGGTGTTCAAGTGAATGTTGTTCAACAGAGTCCAGAAATCAGTAGAGGTGTTGATAAAGGCGGAGCCGGAGATCAGGGGATCATGGTTGGGTATGCGTGCAAAGATAATGACGAAATGATTCCCCATGAACTTTATTTGGCACGAAACCTTTGCAAATTTATCTATAAAAGATTCCCCGAGGATGGGAAAACCCAAATCACAATAGACGAAAACAACGCAATCTCAGCGATTGTAGCAAGTTTTTGCAATGTACCCACAGCAGAATTAGGAGCAATCACAAGGGATTGGTTGGGAGCAAGGCAACGCTCAGGAGAATTTACAATGCACATCAATCCAGCAGGAGATTGGTACAAGGGAGGCTTTGAGGCAGACACAGGAGTTACAGGAAGAAAGTTGGCATGTGATAATTATGGTCCAAGAGTTCCAATCGGAGGAGGTGCATTTTCGGGCAAAGACCCTTCAAAGGTAGATAGATCAGGAGCTTACAAAGCCAGACAGGTGGCAGTTCAGCTTTTGCATACGATGAAAGACGCAATAGAAGTTACAGTGAAACTTGCTTACGCTATAGGAGTAGCAGAGCCAGTGATGGCGACAGCAGAATT
>Ga0075122_10001861_pt1 | contig 14495 bp, 15 predicted proteins | sample AntAceMetag02UKB_FD_69790 | JGI IMG/M metagenome (GOLD analysis project Ga0075122, IMG submission 69790) | Saline lake microbial communities from Ace Lake, Antarctica - Antarctic Ace Lake Metagenome 02UKB | ecosystem: Environmental > Aquatic > Non-marine Saline and Alkaline > Saline | place... | reverse complement strand
TAAATCGATTTTATGGAAATCGTGTATTAAATGACGGAGCATTTTATTTCGCTGTGTGAGCTTTCCGAGTGTGTTTTCAGAATTGAAATCCAATGAAGTTAAAATCCCTTCAAGTTTTTCCTTGTTGTGATCTTCAATTTTTTCCAAAGCCTTGTTGATTTCCTGACCAATCTCATCTGCTTCGATTCTTTGATACAACTCATCAAATGATGTCCCCTTGGGAAGATAAAATCGATCTATCTTCATTTTAGACTCGATTCTCGCCTCATCATCGCCAAAACGTTGGCGGTATTTTTCGCGCTGAACTTTTGAATGATCGCTTAGGTATTTATAAAAAAGCATCACCAAGACATAATCCTTGTAAACTCCAGCATCAAGTGAAGTTCGCGAAGAGTCGGCAGCACTCCACAGGATTTTATTAAGATTTTCTTGAGTTATGGTGGTCATGGTCTTAGTGGGTTATGAGATGATTAATGGCGTAGTTAGCAACACTTTGATTGATCTCGGTTTTTTTTGCATAAAGTTTTTTTCTAGCCAGATAATTGGACTGAATCGCAACAATCTTTTTTTGCTTTTCCAGAGTAGGTAGCGGTATTACTAGGTTCAGCAAATCACTTTTAGGTAAAGACCTAATAAGCGTCCCACGGTTGAGATTTTGCAAAGCATTTTGACCTATCTCGGAATTGAGATAAGTAGCTAGGTATTCTGACAATATTTGATCATCCTTTATCTTCAAAATGTAAATCGAAGAGGCAGCAATAATATTTTCTTTGTCTCCTTGATAAACTGCAGATCGAAAAGTCCCTCTATTCGAAAGTATAATATCTCCATTTTTGACTATTCCTCTTGCTCGAGATGTTTCCAAATTGGTTCTTGCAAATTCCGAAAGCAAACTCCCTTCTGCTTTTATGCTTTTTGCCTGAAGCACATAGCAGTTTCCATCAGGAGATTCGGTGATCGCCTCTCTGAATGTATGTCCCAATATGACTTCTGCGAGATGGCTTAGTTTCTGATACACACCAGAAGCTTACAGACTTGAAAAGCAAAGTCAAGTGCTTCCTAAACAAATTCCACTATTTTTAATTTTTAATCCCACTTTCAAACACCCAATCATCTCTCGCTTCTCCTCCTTCGTCCCCTCCCGCAAAACATATTTCGCATACTTCCGCACATCTACCTTCGGAATCTTCGCCTCACCACCCAACACTCCAGTTGTGAATTTTTGGTAGCGTGAAATCTCTTCCTCAATTTTTTGCCGCATCCCGAGCTGATTGAGATCGATCTTGTCGATTAGCTCAATCAGCTGCTCCGCGATTGCATCCTCGCGGATGTATTTTTCTTTGCACTTATTGATTCGCGCGTTGTTGCAGCGATAGTAAACATAGCGTTTTTTTGTGCCATCTTTCAAAGTTTTGAACTTTTCCTCGCCAGTCACATTTCCTCCGCACACTCCGCAAGTAAATAATTTCGTGTATTCGAAATCTTTCACACCCCAGTTTTTCGGGACAGTTTTGAGTTGTTCACGCACCTTTTTGAAAATCTCTTTCGAGATGATCGGCTCGTGATTCCCGCGATACCAGTTACCGCTGCCGCTCGGATATTCGTACTCGCCGTAATAAAATTCGTTGCTCAACATCCGATAAATAATACTCAAGTTGGCGCGTTTACCTCCGCGAGTCGTGAAATCAGCTTCGCCAGCCAACCACTTCATAATTTGCCGACCCGACCATTGCCGATTCGCCACCCGCTCGAAAACCTCGCGGATAATCGGAGCGCGAACCGGATCGAGAATCGCTTTGTTATTCCGCCCGAAACCTTTTTGATGAAGATAGCCGAGCGGTGCCATGCACGGTCGAACTCCCATCTCGGCTTTCGTTTTCTGCCCGCGTTTCACATTAATCCCGCGATTGTCATTCTCCAGCTTCGCCTGCGAGCAAAGAATCATCAGCAGAAATTTCTCGTTCGGTGAGTTGCGGAATCTCTGACCGTTGGTTCGGATATCATGAAGGAGTCCTTGGTCCATTAGGTCTACAAGAGAACCAAGATCGCCGGCATTTCTACTTAGCCGATCAGGTGCCCATGTGATGATTCCAGTGAACACTCCTCCGCGAATATCTTTCACAATCTGGTTGAAGACTGGTCGTCCGCTCGAAGCTTTCGCCGAGTGGCTTTCTTTTCTGGTTTCGATAATTTCCAAGTTATTTCTTTTAGCGAGAATCAGCATCTCGTTGATCTGCGATTCGATTGAGAGAGCTTGTCGCTCGTCATCTTCCGATGATTTCCGAGCGTAAAGGCAGTAGCGAACAGGCTCTGTTTCGGGCGGAGATTCCGCTTGTGCCGGGCGCTCCAGGACTGTGGGTGTAGGCATATTGTAGGGGTTAGAAGCTACCTCTACAGTACCGCTGGGTCATTGGAAGTCTAGACTCTTGTGCGCAAAAAGTGAGCGGCTTTAACTACCTTTTTAGCTGTTTTCGAGCTACAATTGCTCTGTACCCACATCCTATTCATGCTCATTAAATTTGTTGTTTTCGGACACAATCGCAAACCCGCAAGCTGGGGCAGCCTGGCGGACATGGTTTGCGGTGTGAGCCAAAGGCTGTGGGTACACCGTTCAGGTTGTCCCATTTTTGCGTGGGGCGATTTTCTTAATCCCACCCCACATGTCTCTTCGCACCATCACCTTTCTGCTAATCCTTTTAGCTCCCATCACGGTTTTTGCCTCGACATCAACATCGTATCCGATCAACTTGATGAAAAATCAAAATTGGATAATTAGTATCACAGCTGAAGAAAGCACAGCGCTCGACACGCAAGACTTCTTTATCGTCGGACGCCAAGGAGAGTCTTTTATAGTGAAAGCTTATGAAATTGATCTCAAAACTGGCGTTAAGAAAGAATCAAGATCAGATTACGATGTTGAGTATATGCGACGATACACAGATCCAAAAGATTTACATTTCGAGCTTTCGTATTGCTGGTACAGTTATCCAACCCTCCAAGTAGATCATCACTGCCATTATTTCAGAATTCCTATTGAAATAAAAAACAAAAATATAAAAGGAGATGAAAGCTTTGATTCACTTTTAACAGGTTCGTATGATGATTTCGAAGTTGAAATTTTAGAAAAAGATGACAAAGAAATCGACTGTAATCTTCGAGGAAAAGTTCACGACGAACAGGCAATTTACTACACAAAAGAGAGTGACCAATTTGAAAAACTGGGAACATTTGCCTGTTTCACTACCGAGCAGGATGCAAAACAAGCCGGCTATCGCCTAAATTTCGCAGAAGGCGGAGAAATCATAGATACGAGCAGTGAAACAAACACGGAAGATGCAATCACAAATTCTTCCAGTTTTCCTGATGTGACATCCAGCCACACGAATTACACGGCAATTAACTTCTTGCAATCTCAAGAAGTTATCAGCGGCTACGATAACGGTAATTTTGGTCCGGACGACCAGGTGACGCGAGTACAGGCTCTCAAAATCCTTCTTTTAGGCTCAGATATTGATCCTGACAACAGCTTGGTGAGCGACTTTCCCGATATTGAATCTTCTCATTGGTGTCAACGCTTTGTCGCAGAAGCGAAACAGCGCGACATTGTAAATGGTGATGCAGGCGGCACTTTTCGTCCTGACGACACTCTAAACCTTGCCGAAGCATTAAAAATGCTCCTCAAAACGAATAATATATCTCCTGAAGTTCCAGCAGGACCACCCTTTATGGATGTGGATGCGTCAGATTGGTTCGCATCTTTTGCATCATATGCCAAAGAAAAGGGACTGGTTGATGCCGAGCTTTATCTGTATCCCAACAAACAAATAACCCGTGGCGAACTAGCCGAGCTGATGTATCGCCTAATGCATATTCGCGAGAATAGACTCGACTCCTTTTTGTAAAACATCACCCGCTCATTTTTATAGGTGGTACTCCTGCTTCTCTTCCGTTTGTAGGAATATAAACTACCACCTTTCCATCCGAACTTTCTCCTTTGGTCGTCTCAAGCCTTGATGGCATATATTTTTCATGATTATGTTCCAGCCAATATTTAAGACTTCGAAATTCACCATTCCGCACACCCTCAATTAGCTTCGACTCGGCAATATCATTAACCACATCGCACGATAATTCCAGTGCTTCTTCGGCTTCAGCTCTAAAAACATGATCCTCGTTATACCAGCGATAATAAGTAGAACGGACAATGCCAACTTTCTTACAACAGCTTTGAACTATCGGGGTTTTCTGAAGAAGCTCGATTAACGCTTTTTTAATCTTCTGCTGGTTGGCTTTGCTGGATCCTGCTTTGCGAGCCATTTTATGGTGTTTTAGTAGTTTCTCCTGTTAATTTTTCCCAACGATCAATAATTACTTGGCAATATTCGGGATCTAGCTCCATCATCAAACATTTTCTTCGAGTTTGCTCAGCGGCAATCAAGGTTGACCCACTTCCACCGAAAGGATCATAAATAACATCGTCGCGCTTGCTGCTATTCAAAATTAGACGGCGCAAAAGTGGCACTGGCTTCATCGTTGGATGTAAATTATTGTGCTGAATTTTGGGATGCAGCAGCACTGATTTGTCTTTCGAACGAATAAATTTGTGATGACCGAACCAGCCGTAGACGATTAATTCGTGTTGAGGAAGATAATCCAAACGACCAAGCACCGCGCCAGTTTTTACCCAAACCAAAAGTTGAGACAATTTGAAATTTTCTTGATTGAGCGCGTTTTTGAGAGCAAAAACTAGCTTGTCGGAATTGAAAATGTAAAAAGTATTTTTGGACGCAAGATGTGGCTTCGCCGCCGCCAACCATTTTTGAGCGAAAGCAGAATATTCTTCCTCACTCTGAATGTGATCATTCTCGATCGGTTTGTGGGTGTTGCCCAATCGAATTTTACTTTCCACAACCGCGACACCGTAGGGCGGATCGGTAAGTAGCAAATTAATCTTCGTGCCGCCGAATAATTTTTTGACTAATTCCGGTGAGGTCGCATCGCCACATATCAACCGATTTCGACCAAGAACGAATAAATCGCCGAGCTTAATTAATTTTTTTGACATCTGCATTGGGGTTAAATTTTTTAAAACGATTAATAATTAGATCGCAAAAAGCTGGATCTTTTTCGACTAAAAAGGCTTTCCGCTTGAGCTGTTCGCAGGCGATCAAGGTACTGCCGCTTCCGCCGAAGAGATCGAGAACAACGTCGCCAACTCGACTACAGCGCTTGAGCGGTCGCTCGTGAAGCTTGACTGGCTTTTCGGTCGGATGCAGATATTCACTCGTCGGCAACCTTTTGACGAGCCAAATATCGAGCAAGTCCAAAATATCTTCGATCCCTCGATTACCGTTTTCAATCTCGGTATTTAAAACCTCGGTAAAATTAGTAACATTCGGGGCAAGGTAGGGTTTGCCGCGAACTCCGTAAACACAAGGCTCGTAACACTTATTAAATGCCACTTGTGGAGTCACATTCTGATTATTTTTAATCCATAAGCACACGCGCCTTGGCGTAATTCCATTTTTAGAATATAAATCTTGCAAAAGTCCGATGTAATTTTGGTCACAAAAATAAAAAATATGGACATCTTTTTTGCAATATTTGAGCGCATTTTTGAGAGTCGCTTCTAAAAATTTGCGGTACTCGGCAGAACTTCGCTTGTCTTCAACTCCCGAGCAGTCGTATTTCTGATTTTTGCCTAAACCTTTTTGGTAGTTGTAATTCAAATTAAAAGGCGGGTCGGTATAAATCACATCTATTTGGGTTTTTTCTAAAAGTTTTTTAAGTGTGGTCGGACTCGTCGAGTCACCACAAGCCAATTTATGTTTGCCGAGCTGAAAAATGTCTCCTGTTTTTGTTTTGGGAGTTTTGATTTTTTTTAATTCAGCTTCAACATCAAACTCGTCATCTTCCAGATTCAAGTTTTCATCCCAAATTGAAGCGAGCTGACTGTCGTCAAAACCAACATCGAGCAAAAGTTCGGTATCGAAGTCTCGAAGTAATTCAAAATCCCAATCTCCGGTATTAGCATTGAGGCGCAGATTAAGTTCTTTTTCATTTTCAATGCTCGAAATATTTACGTAAACAACAGGGACTTCTTTATATCCAAGATCCTTCGCGATTTTTAATCGGAAATGTCCGCCGATGACAATATTTTTCCGTTTCGGATGACCATTTACAAGAATTGGATCAACCAATCCAAATCGCTGAATACTTTCTGTTAAATTTTTAATTGCCGTTTCGTCCCATTTGCGAGGGTTGTAGGGAGCAGAATTTAGGGACGAGACTGGAACTTGGACAATCTTAAGGTTACTCATGTTTATAAATTAAATATAAAAACATGAGGATTGTACGAATAAAAACTGTCTTAGTAAGTCATCAATCTTTCGGATTTATGGGCGACTCGGAATTAGCAACTTCTTCCCATTCTTTTATCTGATTGCGCCAACCCTGTTTAACCGAATTGGCAGCCTGATTAATGGCTGATTCAATCGTAGATGGTATTTTTATTTTGGGATCTTTCTTTTTTCGCCAAAACCAGAGAATTGTTTCAAAACAGCTTCCATCTTTTGAGCTTAGCTTAGGTTTAATTCCAAAATTAAATTTACCGCCACTTTTAGCGATCTTCCTTTTTACATCTTGAATCTCTCTCCAGAATTCACGCCACTTTTTTTCAGAAACATCGTAACCAACAGTTACTATTACGGTTCCTCGTCTAAAGTCTATTTTGTTTTTGGGTGGCAATCCGAGGTCTCCTATTAATACATATCTACGCACGACATCAACATAAAAATGCGATAAATTAAAATCTTCACAAAGCTTTTTGGCATCTTCATAAAAATTCTCGTTTTGTTTGATCGCTATTGGATCTTTGAGATAAATAAACTCTTGTGGATGACAAATTAGCAGATCATTATCTTGTTCGACACCTAAAAATGCTCGACTCGTATCAACTTTATATTTTCCCCTCAACGCTTTAACTTTGTTTTGGAAGTCAACATTTTTAGTAAGTTGCTCAAAAAAACGGCGGCGTAAAAGATTTATGCGATTTTGTTGGTGATCTTTAGTCATTTCTAGTTAGTTTATTAAGGGACTGCGTTAAAACCTCTTTGGCATAATAAAACCCTCTCTCTTTAGCACGATACCAAGAGGCAACAAGTATTGGTACGGACACAGCCCAAAAAGCAATATTTTGATGATAATTAACACTAAGCAATCCCAAAGAAACAAGAACAGCAACAAAAATCGCCCTCGCAAAAACATATTGTGCGCTCATTTCATCAACCCTGCTGCTGCAGTTCGCAATTCGCAGCGCAACGGCAAAAAGCTCATTGATTTTGATAGATTTACTCTCAGCAATTTGTTTTCGTAAAAGTGGTTTAAGTTTTTTATTCTCGAGAAACTGTATTCTCCCACAGCTTTTGTCTTGAAATAACTGGTCAGAAGGTTTTCCTCCCCATGTCCAATACAAAATTTTCTCACTCCACGCACTAATTGCATTGACAAAATAGCCAACTATATACGCAATAACGATAGCTATTACTGGATCATAATATTTAGGATCAATACCTAAAAGATTTAATCCCACAAAATAAACTAGAAATCCTGGAATTAGGTTCGAAAGAATGCTGTAAGGGTTTAGATTCATAAAAGGTGCTTTAATTTATATTTTCTTATGTTTTTATGCAGTAATTTTATGCCTTTCAGTGCTACCGGATGACAGTCTTGGAACCTACTCCATTCGCGAATATGAATATCGAACTTGTTCTTCGACTCTCTAATACACCTCCAGCAAGATTTTATTTTCTTTTTTCTTAAAAAGATTTTTGCGTTTTGCCAAGTATGTGGATCTTGATTAGTGGCGGCAAGCTCAATTAAAGTTTTTGTGCATTCTTCGGTAATTTTTTTAGTATTGACATCGTTTCTTTTGAGTATATCGTAATAATTCTCTAAAATTCCTAGGCATCCATGTGAATATTCTCCGCGAAGCCAAATTCTATTTTGTTCAAAAAATTTTTGATCACAGAAGAATGGAATAACTACATGAAGAACAAAATCTTTAACATCAGGGTCACTTTCTTCATCAAGCCACCCCCACAAACAAACAGTCCCGTCTTTTACAGGAGGAGATTTATAATAAACATGGATACTAGAAGGATCCTGATTTAACTCATTGAGTGCGAAATTAATAATTCGACTATTTGTCTCTCTCACATTTCGATAAGGGTTTTTGCCTGGAGATAAATCTACTTCTATTTCGTATTGAACATGAGCTAAAAACTTATTTTTTTTGCGTATAGGCTCCAAGTTTAATATTTGGTAAATTTTCTTCTTCTTAACAAAGCGGGCAACGAAATTAATTTTACCTCGTAATATAATTGAACTACCACTTTCAACGAACTTTAGGTCAGGAAATAGATTTGTTATAAAATCTTTATCACTATCGGTTATTTGCATGATGAACAATAAATTTTTGACTTTGGTGGTTTAGTCTCGTAGATCACTTCCTTTGACTTATCATCGTTCTTAGGTTTTTCTTGTCTATTCATTTTGAGTGTATCTACCTTTAAATTGCCACTACTATCAATGTCTGCCACAACACACTCTCGATTTTCTCCCAGATGGAAGATATTCTCTTTCGAAATATGCTTTTCGTAAATTTCCAAAGCATCATCGTGTGGGTGATCATGCTGACTTTCACTTTGCCTTGGAGCGCTGATAACTAAATATTCCGGTGCAATCGCCTCAATGTGCTCTTCATAAATATCTTCATCTTCTTCTCCCTCCTTAAAAAAAGAACGAGAACCGTGATGGGAGGCGCTAAGAACATCGCTCTTTATCGAGTCTTTGTAGTAATCAGTTATGTGGTCTTGCCACGCTTTCTTATCAGAATCTCCAGTCAGCAAAATACTTTTTTCGCCATAAGAGAACTTAATTACTCCACACTGCTCATGAATTCTTTTGTCGCGATCTTTCGGCTTTTCATCGTCGATCTCGTCAAAAATATAAGTTGAGGGTGAAAAAACCTGATAATCAACATCACCAATTTTGTGCTCCACTTTACTTGCCTCTGTCCCATCAGACGACAAAATATTTACTTCATTTGTTCCCCGAAGGTAGAAAACATTTTCTTCACCAATTTTTTCGACTATCGCCTTAAGCTCTTGATAAGCATCATCATGTTCAGAGCTTGGCTTAAAGTCAGTGTGCCAAATCTCTTTAATCTTCACCGCTTTATTAATTTCTTCAATCCCACTAATGTGGTCATTGTGATGGTGTGTGTTGATAAAGATAAGTTCGTTCTCAGGCATTCTGCCCTTCAATAGTTTCGCCACATCAACTAATCCATCTCCATCACCACAATTTGAATCAATAAGAATGTATTTGTGATTCTTCTCTCCCTCGGGGACGATCATTAATGTTGCTTCTCCTTGCCCTACATAAAGAAAGATAGTTCGAAATGTGCCACTTGGCGGTCGTAGAATTTCATCGAGCTGAGTCATAATTAATTGGGTTATAAATTAGAAAAAGAAGTCACAACCACTCCTTGAATCTGAAAATCTTCATCAAGAATAATTGGTTTGTGTGCTGAGCTGGTGGAATGCGGTTTTAAAATTATTAAGCCATTTTCCAAACAGTACTCTTTAATTGTCGCTTCATCGTCTATGAGAGCCACAACCGACTGTCCAGATTCTGCAACTGTTTGCTGTTTGACAAGAACAAGGTCGCCATCTTGTATTCCACGTTTATTCATAGAATCTCCTTGCGCCCTGAGAAAGAAATATCGATAAGGTGGTCGAGCAATGCGTGTAGTTACTGGTATTTCATCCTCGATGTTTTCCTCTGCCAATACTGGTGTTCCACAAGCAATTCTTCCAATCAATGGAACACGGATAGTGCTCGCCGATAATTTTTCTTCTTGCAGTGGCTTGAGAACTTGAAGCTCGTCGCCGTTGCGCCTCAAGAAACCTTCTTGTATTAATTGATTCACTAATAAAAAAGTAGATCTTGGAGACTTGTATCCCATTTTTTCCTTGATTTCACGCAAGGAAGGACTCCTGCCGTTGTCAGCGATAAAGTGTTGAATCGTTAGTAACGCTTCTTTCAGCTTGGGCTTCATTGATTAATAGTTAAACGCTTAACCATAAAAATTATACACCTCGATTAAGAAAGCACAAGTAAATCTCCTAATCACACACAACATTCGCCGTAGATAACGAAAACCTGGTTCGCTTAAATCTTTTTATCCTCGATCGAGTCAATATCTTTCCCGTCAATAAAAACTCTTTGATTTTTTAGCGTCAGCTGTCCTTTAATTTTTTCAAATAAAGACTGCTTCTCTTTTTGAGAGCTTTTGATCAGAATAAATTGAGCGTAATCACGGATTGTAAAATTAATCCTACCGGCAAAGTCAGCAACCTTTTGCAGTTCTTTATAAGTTTCCATTTTTTTCTCCATTTCGTCGCGATTTCCAATTTGACCTATGTCGATTTTAGAGAAAACTTGCTGGAGAAGTTCCAAAAGTTTCACTTCTGAAATTAGTTTTTCTTTACAGGTGTAACCGTACCGAGAACAATGATAATAGGTGCGATTATGCTGTCTTTTTCTAACCACTCCAGTGATTCCGCTACCACATTTGCCACACTTCAAAATTCCACAAAAATCCAACTTAATTGATCCCCATTTCGTTTTAGAAGATCTTCTTTTTTGGTTATTTTCTCTGACCTTTTCAAAAAGTTTTTTCGAAATTATAGCTTTGTAATTTCCTTTGTAAATTTTCCCGCTGCCGCGTGGTCTTTCAAAACTGCCTGTATAAAAACTGTTTGCAAGAATTCTTTGCATATCAGCATTCGATAAAATTTTTCCGTTTCTGCTTCTAAAACCGAGTTTCTCTACCTTAGCTTGAATTTTACGATGTGATAATCCTCGATTAGAAAACAAAAATATTTTACGAATAAAGGGCGCATGTCTTGGATCAATTACAATCGAATTTCTAACTTTTTTGTAGCCAAGCGGCAATTTGTGTGGATAACCGCCTTTTTCGCAAGTGTTGAGTTGCCCGCGAATTACATTGTTGCCGCGATTGTCGTTTTCTAATTTTGCTTGCGAACAAAGAATCATTAATAAAAATTTCTCATTCGGATTATTGTGAAAAACTTGGCTTTTCGTATAAATCTTTTTCAATAAATCTTCATCCATCAAGTCGATAAGTGTCCCGAGATCACCGCCGTTACGACTCAATCGATCGACATTCCAAGTCAAAATCGCATCGAATTTTTGTTGGCGAATCGAATAGATTAGCCGATTAAACTCTAGTCGGGAGTTGGAAACTTTGGCTGAATGGCTTTCAATAATCTCAGCTACCACTTTTAAATTTTTATCTTTCGCGATTTTCCGCATCTCTTTCAGTTGCGCTTCAATGCTCATTTTTTGTTTTTCATCGGTTTCCGATGATTTCCGCGCATAAAGGCAGTAACGGAATTTTGGCGGTAACGCGGATTTTTCAGGCACACCTCAATGAAGCCCGAGAGATAGTAGAAAGTCCAGCTTATCTTGTTCTGTGATTTTTAAAAAAGGGAATTTATGCTAAAATAAAGGTGTTTTATGCTCATGCGCTATTATAAAAACCTCACTCCCGAAGCTCGCCGTCGCACCGTTTTGGGTGCTGTTGCTTTTAGCTCGGCGATGGAAGGCATGGACACAGCATACGAAGCTTGCCGCCATGAATTAAAAAAAATGGAAAAATCTCATTTAGTTAAACGATCCAACAGACAAGCGAGAGGCTGATAATCCACTTTATTTAAAATTGATTGAATCGCCGCGAAATATTCTTCGCGGGTTTTTTGTTTTTTGAATGCGCCCAATTTAATCGGAGCAATTCCGGCTTGCATCAAAAGTAAATCGCAAAACAAGCGAACTGTGCGACCATTACCATCCCGAAAAGGATGGACAGCAATCAATTCGCCATGCAGCTCGGCAAGCCGCAAAAGTATTTCCTCACGAGAAAGTTTTGGCGAAAAGGGCGTGAGCCGAATAAGTCTTTTTTCGTAATTTTGCATTTCTGCCGAAATATGAAGTGCGTGGCACCAATGGATTCCTTCCGAGCTGATATCCACCCGGCGATATTCTCCAGCCCAATCAAAGATGTCACCCAAAAAAAGTTTGCGTAAATCACAAATATCTTTCAAATTAAAACGATGTGTGTCCGAGTAATATGATGCCGCGTGATCATATGCTGAGATCAAGGCATCGTTTTCACGACGCTCAAGCTCAATAGAATCAATAATGCCAAGCTTGTTGCGCAACACCCCATGTTTTTCGTCAAAATCCGGATCGTTTGCTTGATATTTATTAGCTTGAGGCATAGCGCACAAATTTTATCATCAACACGACAACGGATCTTTCGTATCAAAAATGATACGATTAACTTGAGCTCAAAAATACCATCTCGTCTAAAGGTTGATCGAAATAGCGTAAAAATCGGGAAACCTCGAATAATCAAACTTCCACCAAACTTGCAAAAGAAGGTAGATGAATTAGGAAATTTAATCGAGAGCCTGAGTCTTTAAAGAGTCTGCTTTATTTTGCCTTATTTAAGCCAAATAATCCCTTTTTTTAAAAATCAACAAACCCCCTTTGTAGTGTCTCATTTGTCTCATTTCTAGGCGACTCACGTGCCTTCTGACGACTTCGGGAAAATGCCCCTAAAACCCCTGTGATGGCTTAAATCGAGACTCACACGCTCAGCCAAAATCAAGTTCCGACCACAGGTCGGGTTTTGGTTTTGGGGGCGCGAGGGTGAGTGCCCCCGTGAGCACGAATTTAAATTTCGGATAAAATGTCCCCGCGCGTGCGGTAGCGAGACGAAGTCGAGCGAATACGAGCTTAGAATTTCGACAAACTCGGAGCCAGCTTCGAATCCCTCCACCCCAGCCATTCTTCGTCCCGCTGAGCGGGACTTCGCATAGCAGGCTAGACAGGACGCACTTTAATTTAAAATAAATTATGGCAAAAAAAAATGACATCATCGTATACCAAGCAAAAAACGGAGCGATTGAACTACGCACAGATACTTCTCAGAACACTGTTTGGGCGAACCAAAAAGAAATTGCGCAAGTTTTTGGTGTTACTCCACAAAATATTACGATCCATCTCAAGCGAATATTTGCAGAGGGTGAATTATCGGAGCGCTCAACTTGTAAAGAATCCTTACAAGTTCAAACAGAGGGAGGTCGTAGTGTGCGACGTAAAGTGAAAGAATATAACCTTGAAGTTTTGATCGCCGTCGGATATCGGATTAATTCTATCGTTGGCACAAAATTTCGCCAGTGGGCAACCAAAACTCTTCGATCGCATATCGTCGATGGATACACAATCAACCCTGCAAGAATCAAAAAAAATTACCAGCAATTTCTTCAAGCGGTGGAAGATGCCAAAAAACTTCTTCCAAAAAATTCTAATTTTGATTCAAATGATGTTTTAGAACTGGTAAAAATTTTTGCGGGAACTTGGTTTTCACTTGATGCCTACGATAAATCGACTTTGCCGAAATCTGGGTTAAACAAAAAACAAGTTGAATTTACAGCTGAAGAGCTGGTGGAAGGGTTGGCAAAACTTAAAAAAGATTTAATCAAAAAGAAAGAAGCAACTGATTTTTTTGCTCAAGAAAAGCAAACGGAAACTTTGGCGGGAATCGTTGGTAATGTATTTCAATCAGTTTTCAGGAAAGATGCTTATCGATCAACTGAAGAGAAAGCAACTCATTTACTTTATTTTATAATCAAAAATCATCCTTTCGTTGATGGTAATAAACGCAGCGGTGCTTTTGCTTTTGTATGGTTTCTACGCAAAGCTGGATTGCTCGATACTTCGCGCATCTCTCCTGAAGCTCTTACAGTTTTGACTTTATTGATTGCGGAGAGTGTGCCGAAAGAAAAAGAGCGCATGATTGGTTTGGTTTTGCTTTTACTGAAAAAATAAACGACGACCCGTGCTGTTTTTTGGCTGAAGTCTCGCGGAGTCCGCCGTAGTCCCGCCAAGTGGTAAGGCGCCGGGTTCTGGATCCGGTATTCGGGGGTTCGAATCCCTCCACCCCAGCCAAAAATCAAGCTCCCCGCGAAGCGGGGGTTTTGATTTTCGGGGGTGTGAGAGTGAGACGACCGAACGTAGAGTAAAAAGCTAAATCTAGCACCTAGATGCCGAGGCGACTCGTGTAGGATTTTTAAATTAAAACAACGATCAGCTAGCGGTGAGATCCCTCCACCCCAGCCAAAAATCAAGCTCCCCGCGAAGCGGGGGTTCGTCTGGCTTCTAAGGACAGGCTTAGGAAGGGGAGCGGGTTTGTTTTAGCGGATGAATTATTTTTGGGATAGAATGCTTCTGATTATGGCGAACAGCAATCTTACTAACGCAAAAAGGGCGAAGAACGACGAATTTTATACCCAGTTCGGCGATATTCAGAAAGAGATTGAGGCGTATTTGGATTACAACCC
>Ga0075122_10001859_pt1 | contig 14511 bp, 19 predicted proteins | sample AntAceMetag02UKB_FD_69790 | JGI IMG/M metagenome (GOLD analysis project Ga0075122, IMG submission 69790) | Saline lake microbial communities from Ace Lake, Antarctica - Antarctic Ace Lake Metagenome 02UKB | ecosystem: Environmental > Aquatic > Non-marine Saline and Alkaline > Saline | place... | reverse complement strand
TCTTAATTCACTGCCACAGGCAGTGAGGTAAACACTGTTTACCTCTTTACCTGTAGTAGAGAATACAAATTTTAATTAATCTTTACCCTTGGTGGGGTAATTGTTCTACTGTCTAAACTTACCATTTTTAGACATAACTAAAATTTTATTTAAACTTGCCAGATTTAAGCATTTTAATAAAAATATCAAAAGTACTATCAGCAACATCACCAGCTCGAACAATAATAGATTCTTTTGGTTTTTTTTCAAAACTATAATTTTTTAAAATTTCTCGATGCTCAATATATAAACTTTTTTTATAATACGGAATTTTTTTATTAAAAGGCTCTGGGATACTTGAATTGCCAGACTTTTCCCAAATGGTCAAATTCCCTACATTATGAATATCGTTAGTGTCACTTAAAGATTGACTAATTATATGCTCAATTGTTGGTTCCTTAAAGGCTTCTGCACCACCCCTTGAGAAAACATATCTTTCTAACACAAATTGAATATCACCACTCATCCCTGCCCTATAAATAGCCTTACCTAAAAATGCCTCTTTAAATTCGTTGTTGGATTTTTCTACCAGCTTATTTAGTTTTTCAAAATTATTGTTAAATTTATTTTTACCACTTTTGGCAAAATCTGCAAAAATTTTTTCTGCTGAAGCTGGACTTCCTGGTATATATTTATATAAAAATTGAAATGCCACTAATTTATATAAATATTTCTTAAATTCATTATTTTTAACTTGTTTATAAAGATATAATATGGGAGCATAGACTTGCTCAACACTTAAAAAATCCAAAAATTCTAAAACTTTTGATATGTTATTTTTATCGTTTCTGGTTAGGCCATTAAGATTTTTAAGATCCTTAATATCTGCATTTTTCAATGCAAGATATATTTTTGCATCTTCAAATAAAATATCAACATATTTAACTATGTCCAACTTCTTTTCCTTGTGTTTTTTTTCAACAGCACCATATAATCCTGCATGACTGACATATTCACCGCTACTTATCCACTGGTGTCTAAGATAAGTTTTTAGTTCATTTCTGTTTTCGGGAAATAAATTTTCCAATTTTCCCCATTTATTTTCAATTTGTTCAAGTAATGTCTTATTATTTTTTGAGTTCTTTAAAACAAAATTCTTAATCAAATCAACACTTGCCAGTGATAGCCCTGTAGCATTTATGCTCTCAAACAACTCATAAGCTATAGTTTTGTCTTTACACACGATGCCTATTATTTGCAAATCTTCTATTTTGTTGAAATATTTGTTAACCTCATCATCAATCAACTTTTTATTTTTTTCATCTATTAAAATACCTCCCAGTTCTTTAATAATAAATAAATAATTGTCTTTAATTTTTTTTTCTGCTTCTGTAGACGGGATCCCCAAAGAACTTCCCAAGAGTTCGTTAAAAAAAACATTTGTGTTTTTATCAGAGAACTCCAATCTATTCATTTGTTTACGATCGAATGTGTCAAAAAAATTCAAAAAATTAGTTATCTTTCTTAAAATATTTTCTAATTCTCTTTCTTTTTTAAACTTTTCTATAATATCTCTTATCGCAACGAGTATCAAAATAATTGTTACTAATCTCTGCTGACCATCAATAATTTCTTCTCTGCCTATGCTTCCCTCTTGAGAAGCAACAAAAACAAAACTACCAATAAAATAATTCGTATCATTTTCTCTAATGTCATCTAAAAACTTTTTTACTTCTTTTTTACTATTCCAAACATACGGCCTTTGCAAAGCTGGGATAAGATGCTTATCAGAAATTTTTTTAAATAATTGTGCAAATGAAACACTAGTTACGTCAATTTTTTGATTAATCATGTTTTTAATTTTAATTATTTTTTATTCAGTAAAAGATAATCCTATTTCTTTTAAAATATCCGTAAAAGCAATATACTCAATTTCATGTTCTTTATAAAAGGCCAGACTTTCTTGCAACTCTTCTGTTTGGTTATCTTTATCTAACAAATCACCAAAAGCAAAACCTTCTTTTGCCTCGTATTCTTGATACCCTACTAAAATTATCTGTAATGGTTTTTTATATAAATTTGGTACCTCACCGTATTTTAAAGGAACTCCTAATATTTTTTCACCAGCGGTTCCCGGGGTACACCAACTCCTACCCTTAACCTCATAAACAAAATCATCACACTCTATGTCTGGATCATATTTTTTATCCCTTAAAGAACTTTTTTTGGACGTAGTTCTTTTTACATTTTTTCTACCTAAACGAATTAATGCTTCTACAACTAACGTTTCGCAAAATTTTGTTGTCCATTGAATTTTATTTTCCTCTTGAATTACTTCATTCCCCCAAGACTTCTCTAATTCTTTTGGTTCTTTTAATTTATTTTCATCACTCGTGTTTTTTAAAGAAATTTCTGTAATACCTTCATAACACCACCTAATGACTTCCTGATTATCAAGTAAATTCAAATTATTTTCTGGCATAAGATTATATTTTAATTATCTTTTAATTTCCTTCATTAATTTATTAAATCTTTTTTTAGATTTTTCTAAATATTCTTTTTCCATATCAATGCCAATAAATTTTCTATTATTCATAACAGCCGCAAGCCCGGTAGTCGATGATCCTGTGAATGGATCTAATATAACATCATCTTTGTTAGTGCTTGCCATTACGACCCTAACTAATAAATCAATTGGTTTTTGGGTTGGATGTTTCCCAAAAGTTTTTTCATCTTTTTTGGGCGGGTAAATCGACCAGACGCTTCTCATTTGTAAGTTTGGTTTTTTAATAAAGTCACTTGCCCAGTCTCCATTTTTCATTAGATCGTAATTAAATTTATGTTTTCCTTTTTTTTCTTTTCTTGCCCAAATTAAGGTTTCATGACTGGCAGTAAAAAATCTGCAACTTAGATTTGGCGAGGCATTTGGTTTAAACCAAGAGATATCATTTAAAATATGATAGCCAAGCGATTGAATGGCGTGGCCACATTTATATATTGAATGGTATGTTCCACTGACCCAAATTGTACCACCTGGCTTTAAAACCCTACGGCAAGCCTCAAGCCATTTTTTGTGAAATTTATAATCTTCATCAAACCCATTACTTTTATCCCATTTGCCCTTATCTACATTGACCATCTTGCCAGCATGAACAGTAAAACCACCGTTTGATAAATTATATGGCGGATCCGCAAAAATCATGTCTATTGACCCATCTGGTAGTTGTTCTAAAATTTTTAAACAATCTGATTTATATAAAACAAATTGATCCTTAACAAAATAAGGTTTATCTTTAATATTATCTAATATTTTCTTTTGCACGGGCATATTTTTATATTTTTATAAATAAATGACATTTAATACCCTAATCTTACTCTATTATCTTCAATCCCGCAACCAACCGCAACAACCAAAAAACCGACCAAAAACAGCCAGTTTAACATAAATTTAACAAAAACAACCTACGGACAATTAATAGCTTTACGGAAACCAGCATCTTCTGCTTCTTGCTCTGTACAAAAATATTGCTCCCCTTTACGTGTATCAATTTTTACAGAATTATAACTAACACATCCCGGAATTAAATAAATCTTCCCATACCCTCTTTCAGAGATATTACCTTTAATAGTACATTTAGGATCAACTGGCTCTGTATCAACTTCCCTAGCACCTTGATTCTCTAATTCATAATTACACTCACCCCACATACCCAGCTTGTTTTTATATGCTTCTTGTTGAGCTGAGGATAATAGGTCACGGTATTTAGTATCAGGTGATACAGCAAAGGTTTTAGCAAAACCTTTGCGAACTAAATAATCATTAACTAAAATATCATCACCCTCTTTACTTAATAAAACTATATAACGTAATAATCTACCATAATCATCTTTATCTGTAATATCTTTTTCTAATTTAACTATCTTGTTTTCAATTAATTCTTTTAAAGCTTGAGTTGATGTATGGTAATAGCATTCACCTTTTTCAGGAGAATCAATCCCAATTAAACGCACACGTTGTTCCTCACTAATTCTAACTGTATCACCATCAATAACATTAGATACGTTATGATAACCCAAAGGTTGTGAATTTTGACTAATTAAAAGACGACCACCAACCAGAATACCTGCCAGAAAGACAACAATAGTCACAATTAGATTGCGTTTTTGGTTATATTTCATAGTTTAATTACTTAAATTATAAACTATTTACCCTCTACAATAGACTTTTCCTTGGATTATCTTACTAGCTGGTCTATTGTGAATTACAGCTTCTCTAGCAAAAACCTTTTTACATTGAGGACAAGTTAAATCTCCTTGTGCATAATCTTTAACTATCCTGTTCTTATAACACTTAATAAGATGCCCTTTTGTATCTTTATCATAATCATACAAATGATAGTTACAGGAGGAACAATAAATTTTTATACGATAAAATTTCATTTTAATGAATAAATTTCTTCAACTAAAAAATGTATACTTGTTGATGGATTGCCATTACTATCTAAAACTGTTTTCCAATCAATATCTTTATACCCTACTGGCAATAACTTTTTTGCATTTTTTATGGCTACTAATTGAAATGGCATTAAAACACTAAATACTTTTTGATTCTTTTTAAACTCTCCTAATTTATTTTTTTTATAAATACCTTGCATTTTCTTTTTAATTCCATCTCCTCTGAAAATTGGAAAGGTTGGCTTATTAAAATGAAGTATAATCCAAAGCTCAAAACATTCATTTACATAAGCGATTTTAACATTATTTTTTCCAGCTTCTTGAATTGCCATTAATAACCCCTGTTTATCTTTTTGATAAAAATCATCAATATCAAAGACACACCATACTTGATCACCATCCTTTTCGCACACGTTTTGTTTTTTCCATTCCAAGACCTTATTAATTAATTCTTGAGGTGTCCCACAAATGTTCTTTCTAGGTATTAGTAAAGGTGTTTTAAGATAGTTCTTAAAATCCTGAAAATATTCTATTTCCGCTTTGTGGGTATGTGACCAAACAAAAATTTTTGGATGAACTGGACGATGAAGTTTTTTGCCTCTATATCTAATCATATTATTTATTAAACTTCATATCTTCATAATCAGCAATATATGGCAATGCCTTATATCTACCCTCTAAATATCTCTTTGCAAAATCAACTCCTTTTCTTTCAGAAATGTCTGATAATGAAAATAACTTAGTTAAACCTTCTTTATTTTTATCAGTAAAATAAATTTGATCGCGACGAAGATAATTTTCACTCAAAAGTGAAATATCATGAGTTGTAAAAATTAATTGAGCATTATCTGGATTTTTTTCTTTTGAATTAAAAATTGCAATTAAGTACTGGCAAAGCACAGGATGTAGGCTAGCATCAATTTCGTCAATAAATAAGATTTTACCACCTTCTAATGTGTCTATAATTGGTGCAGACAAAGCAAACATTTGTTGTGTTCCCTCAGATTCTTCAGTAAAAAAATCTAATGATTCACTTCCTATTTCTTTTCCATCAAGATCATACTTTTTATGCAAAAACTTTAAATTTCGTTCTGCAATTTTTGAGCCTTCCTTAAACAAAGCCTCTTTAAATTTATCAGGAATATTTTGTACCTGCTTAGCTAGTATCATTTTTTCACTAGCTTTAATATCAGTAACACCAAAATCAGCCTGGATAATAAAATCCTTCATTTTTTCTGCGTTAGTTGAATTCTTTAAAAAATGTTTAAACGAAAAATCCAAAGTATCACCTCTGTTTGTACCAGAAACATAGTTTGTTTTCTGAATTAATTGAATAATCTTTTTTGACAAAGGTGCATTATTACTTGCAAGCACAGTTAAAAACAAAACTTTTTCTGAAGTTTGGTTTTTCAAAACCGCTGTAGCTTCTTGAAAATAATTTTTATTGCTATTAATATTTTGTTCTTTCCTTTCAAACAATATTTTCTTTCCTTTTTCTTGTTTTAACCATTCAGAATGAATCTTTTCTTTGCCAATCTCAAACCCATAAGTAAAAACTTCTTTTTCAAGAAAAAAAGTCATCTCAAAAAAAGACGGTTTATCTTCTGTTTCCGGACTTAATTTAAAATATTCATTAGGTAAATCATTTGTTACATTACCACGAAGCAAAGACTCTAAAATCATCATACGAAAAACCGTAAAAGCTTTTAAGATATTACTTTTTCCAGAAGCATTTGAGCCATAGATAGCAATGGACTTTAGTAAAGATACTCCACCAAACTGAAAAGTCGACTCATTTTTCATTGTTTTGTCGCTAGTAGCCTGCAAATCCAAGACTACCTCATCTTTTATTGAACGATAATTTTTAATTTTAAAATTTAATAGCATATTTTTAAAATTATTATTAATAACGTAATTTTAGCATGGTACTTTCCAAAAGTCAAGGTTCTGCACAAATATCGGACAAAATATGTTAATTTTTAGCAATTTAAAGCTAAATTTCAACATTTATAATTATTTTGTATATCACTTCTAGCCCTAATTAACCCTTTAAAACAAGAAAACGCCATAACTAACTTACATTATGCACAAATTTTATTATTTTTTGTGCATAGTTGCTAATATATGCACAATTGTACAACATGATTAAAATGGTCTTTATTATAAATTGAAAGCCCAAATTATAATATAAATATCTATATTATAACTTTTACCCCCTAAAATGACTTATTTACCATTAATTAAGCAAAAAACCATCTACGGACAATTAATAGCTTTATGAAAACCAGCATCTTCTGCTTTTCACTCTGTACAAAAATATAGTTTAATTTTAACTATATATCTTCTCAAACTCTTTCCAATCCATTATTTTAGACCACCAACGAATAGCTGTTTTTTCTAAAACAATATCTCTGTCTTCTGGATTACCCGTATTATGATCAACAGCTTCTCTAATAACAATCGGTTCATATCCTCTCCATCTAAACTCAGCAACTGTACATAAAACGCAACAATCAATAGTTATACCAAAAATAACAGGAATTACTTCCTCACAACTTCCTATATTCTCTTCAATCCAATCACCAAATGCCTTAGAATCTGCATATGGTGCTCCTGGAGTTGTATCTTTTTTACCACCATTCTCTCGTATCCAAATTGGGGAATTCGTACATTTAACCCATTGAGATTTACGCACATCGTCAGGCACAAGAGATTCATAACCCCATTCACCTGGACAACAACAATCTCTTCCACTACCAGGTCTAGGTTGGCGGTAATCAGACACAATTTCATTGATTTTTATATCATGTTCTCTAAAATACGGAAACAAAACCTCATCCAAAAATTTAGTACAAGGTTTGGGTTTATATAATTTACCACCTTCAGTAGCAAAATCATTTTGTAAATCAACAGCTATAAATTCTAGTTTTTTCATATATGTATATATTTAATTATTTCTAATTGCTACTAATTCTCTTATAATCTTTTATGTCTTTTAATTAAACTAATACTGCAGATATCTCTTTATTTAAAGGCTTTTTCTCGATCTCTTATAATCTCTTATAACTATAATCAAAAATTTGATTCATAATAAATGTTTGAGGATTTGCCTTCTTGATGGATAAGTCCCTTTTCTTTCATCTTTCGAAAATCATGAATAATCGTCTGTTGTGGGGTGTTCGGCAAAATCAACTCAATTTCCTTTCGAGTCATTTTTTGATTATCCACTAAATACTCCCAAATTTTTAATTGTCTTTCGTTGAGTTCGCTAAGTTTTTCCCCAGGCAAAATAACTTTAAAGCTGTTTGATGTATTTTTAAATATTGGTGGAAGTAATTTCCACTCAACCATATTTGCGATCACAATTCCTATGCCTCGTCCGTACTCTTCCATATAATCCATCTCGTTAAGACGTGCAGCAATAATTTTATTTCTACTTACTTGAGAAGTTTTTATATTTTCAATAGTGACCCCTGGAGGCAAATTACCAGGATTAAATATTTCTATTCTGTCTTCAAAAATATTTACTTGGGTATATGTTTCTGTAATACGATAATCCCTATGTATTACTGCGTTTGCTACAATTTCACGAATTGCTTTCTCTGGATATTCATATCTTTCAACTCTTTTTGTGCCAACAATTTGTGCACTATTTTTAATATTACGTAATACAAAAGAATGCATTAGGTCAATTTGTTCATCTAGCGTACCAACAATATCTGCTTTATCTAAGATATCGCTAGAAACGCCAGACCCCCTATATCGCACACAACGAATTTTATATCTTTCAAATTGGAGTTTATTTTGTGGATTTTCTTTAGCAAAAATTAAATACCCAGCAATAGTTGGTTTTAATACTTCATCACACACTTTTATCAATCCAATATTTTGTAAAACATTATCATCAATTCCATTAAATTCTCTACCTGTTTTTTCAGCACTTTTACGTAAAAAGTTCTCTATTTTTTCAAATGCCAAATCATCTTTTGTAGTATTGTCTGTACAATTATTATCAAAATCATCTATTTGAGCATTCCTAACATAACTTCGCATTTCATCTTCTGTCATTTGTCTATCTGTATTACCATCTCTAATATATGCACCTCTTGGCATACCAAGCTCTTTAAAGTAATATGGCTTTGTTCGGTTTTTACACTCAGGCACATACACCGCCAATACAGTTTTATTTTGTATTTCAATATGATGATAATCTAAACGTAAAACCTCACTCATTTCTTCAGAAGACAAAATAGACATTCTTTCTTGTAATTCAGCAATATTGTTTGCACCTACAATTTCCAAGGTCTTATCTTTTTTGTCTTCAACTCCAAAAACAATCACGCCTCCTTTAGTATTACCAAACGCAGACAAAGTTTTTCTAGTTGGTGTTTTTGGAAAACCACCTCTTGCATCCTTAAATTCAACAAGTGGAGTTTCCGAATTTACCAATAATGCATTTTCAATTTCTTCAATAATTTGATCTTTGTTCATATTTTTTATTTTTAAATGTAAACTATATTGATACTTAGTTTATATCTTGTTAAACATGCCAACTAACTTTCAATCTAAAATGGCTTATTTACCATTAATTAAGCAAAAAACATCTATGGACAATTATTTTAAAATCAATCATTTTTCTCTAAAATATTTTTTACTTCTTTATCAAAATCAGAGATATAGTCTTTATCTTGTACTTTACGATATTTTGTATATTCCTTAAGTGCTAAATCTTCAGCTACATCGTGGCTAATTTTTCCTGCATCTTTCAAAATATCTTTTTCATTAAATTTCAAAAAAGCATTAAGTTTTTCAACCCAATCTTTCATATACATTATCACCCCTTTTTGTGCTTGCATTTCAGCAAAACTTAAATACATATCAACAATTCTGTTTAATTTATCAAGTTCCTTTTCAGCTAAATAATTTTTTGCAATTACAACATCAATTTCTCTTATTCTTCCTTTGGGTGCATTTTTCCAAGTATTTAACCCTAAATTAAGCTTTTTGCTATCCACCCGCTCATTGATTATTTCTGCAGCTGTTTTTCCAGTAATAGCAAAATGCAGTTTATTTTGAACAGTAGCAAAAAATTCTTTAGTAATATCGCTATCTAACGAATAATCCGCGCTACACTGTGCATATATGTCAGTTATTTTTTGATATAGTCTTCTTTCACTAGAACGAATGTCTCGAACTCTGGCAAGCTGTTCTTCAAAATAATCATACCCAAAAATATTATTCGGATTTTTAAGTCTTTCATCATCCATAGTAAAACCTTTGATGATGTATTCTTTTAATCTTTCTGTTGCCCAAATACGAAAATGAGTCGCTTGCGTGCTGTTAACCCGATAACCGACCGAGATAATGGCATCTAGGTTATAAAATTTTGTTTGATATTTTTTCCCATCATCGGCAGTATGTGCAAAATTTGCACATACTGAATTTTCCAACAATTCACGACTTTCAAAAATATTTTTAAGATGCTTTGTTATAACACTCCTATCTATTCCAAAAAGTTCTGCAATTTTTGCTTGTGTAAGCCAAATATTTTCATTATGCAAAAAAACTTCTACTTCTATTTTACTATTAGATGTCTTATAGATTAAAAATTCCGTAAAGCTATTATTCTTAACTATTTTTTGATTTTTCTTAGGCATATTTTTTAATTTAATACCCATTAAAATATCTATTAACAAACTGTCCTACAAAGTATGTAATAACAATAACCACAACTACTATTAATAGATGTTCAAGTATAACCTTATATGGATTAGATTTCCTTTTTTTAGCAATTACATAACTTAAAATAGACAAAACAACTAAACCAAATATTATACTAACAACCACAGCATTTAAAAGATTCAAAAAAATAACAGGAATTATGAATATAGAGGCAAAAACAAATTTAGTAACAAAAGTAACAAGAGTTGCTGTCCACACAGTTTTTTCATCACTATTTCTCGATTCTTCAGAAATATGAATCCCTAAGGCATCAGAGAAAGCATCAGCAATAGCAATAGTCAAAATACCTCCAATAACTACTAATTTAGAAGAAGTACCTGAAGCCAACCCAACCATTAAACCAATAGTTGTGATAATGGCAGAAGTCAAACCAAAATTAAATCCTGTTTTAATAGATAAATTCATAAGTTTATTTAATTATCCCATTTTACCTAAAAAGAATCAACCAAAAAAGTCAAAACGAAAAGGACAGGTTTCAAACCTGTCCTTTCTCTAAGATGGAGCTAAAAAATGATTTAAAGAAATAGGTATTTAACAAAGCGTGTTCTTAATTTTATTATTGTAATATAAACTATCTTAGCACTTAGCTTACTTCTTACCAAACATGTAAACTAACTTTAAAATTGTTTATTTACCCTTAATTCATCACAAAACCCGATACCCAGGTTATAAAATTTCACAGATTGAGTTTATGTTTTTCCTTCAATAGCACGATGTTTAGTAGTATGTTCCAAAACAGAACTAACCAAATTCCATTTTATTTTAAAACAAACCCCTATATTGTTCATAATTCTCTTTTATTACCTGTTTCCACTTTGTTGTTTCATTTCCACCACCTAAATCATTCTTATGATAAACCAAAAGGACATAGACCATATTTATATCTTTTTGGACAGCAACAATACATCTATTGCCTGAAGATTTTCTTGATTGCTTTGTTCCGGCTACACGAAATTCAGTTTTCACTATTTTAATATTTTCATTATCAATAATAACCCCTGCAATTGAAGTTTCAAATAAAGAGTCAATTCGTTTTAACTCTTCATTTATAGCTTGCCATGTTATATCCCAAGCTTTCTTATATTTCTTTTTAAAGTTTTTAATAAAGTGGCGTTCAACAAAGTGTTCCACTATTACTGAGTATTTAGTAGACATATTCTGGATCTTCTTGAGTTATTAGTTCATAAGGTATTATTTCATCAGGATTACATATTTTATATGGTAACTGGTTATGTGTAAAATCAACAATTTCATTAGTCTTTTTATCTTTCCATTTTTTTGTTATTTTACCAATCAAGCTCATTTCTGGCTTTGATATCTTTTTAAATAATTGTTTTTGTGAACTCTCGTTTTCAGAAATTAAAAGCATTTCATTTTTATGATCAATACTTATCTTACCAGCCTCTTCTAATTCATCTATTGCTCTAAAATACATATCTGGTACAGGTCCATATTGAATACGACGATATTGCATACCACTCATGCTTTTTAAATTATCATAAAACCAAGCAAAATCTGCTAGATATAACATCTTAGCAAGTTTTGTTTTTAATATCCGACCATCCTTTGCTGACCCTTTTCTAATACAAGCCAAAATCATTTCTTTATATTTTTCATTATTTGGTTTTTTACCACTTTCAACTTCCTCCAAAGAAATACCAAAAAAATCAGATAATTTTACTATCTGAGAAAAATTAAGCTCTGTTTTTCCTTGTTCAAAAGAAATATATGAAGAACGAGAAATACCTATCTTTTCAGCAATTTCTTCTTGATTTAGCCTTTTTTTTGTTCTTAAATCTTTTATTAGTTTAAAGTATTGATTAATCATATTATTGATTCTTTATTTATACTTTAATTATATATTATCAATGTCAATAAGTCAAACTTAATATGTCTATATTTTAAACATGTCCTTTTGTCAATCTTGCCATATCTTTTCCAAACCAAAAAACCACCTCGCGGTGGTTAAATTTAATAAAAAACAAAATATTAATACTTTGGTTCTTTCCAAAACTTATACTTTTTATTTTGTTCAGAAACAAGTTTTTTTAAAGCACTCCAATCTTGATTCTCGTTTCCGTAATCAAACATATTATTTATATCTGTACCACACAACCCAGCATACAGTCCTGCTATCTCATATCTTGCCCCTTGGTTATCATTAGGGTTTAATTTTAATAAAAGACGAAATAATTCTATTGCTTGTTCATCTTCTTTATTATCCCAATACAAATCTGCCCTGTATTGGATTGCTCGCAAATATGCACGATTTTCTAAATGACCCCATAACATTTTGTTAGGCCATTTTGAAAATTTTTGAAGAGTCTTTTTGTAAGCAATTTTAATCATCTTTTCCATTTTTTCTTTTTTTCCTAAAACACTATATACACTTACAAGTCCAATATATGTTTGTACATAATTTTTATCTATTTCTAAAGCTGCTTCTAATAGTTTTAGGGCTTCTTTTGCATGAGATTTGCCACACTCAAGACACTCCATTGCATCATAATAGTAATCATTTTTTAGTTGCTCTTTGGATTTAACCATATTAATTTATTATTTATTGTTTTATAAATATCACCAATACCATCATAATGCATTATGAAAATTGCTCAGTTAAATTAGTTTGACATTGTGGATAAATTATATGTTACCCTGATAATAGAATACACATGAAAAATACCTCTTCGGGTTTCGTCCATTAGCGGTGTTTTTTTATTTAAAGTGACCAAAAAACTGCTTTATAGTAACTTAAAATATTTTTAAAATTTTTCATATTATTTATCTTTTTTAATTAAAAAATAAAACCCCAACACAATAAAACAAATAGAAACTAACCACCCAAAACACCAACCAGCTTGATATGAAAATAATTTACCTTTAACAATTCCGTTTCCAAGTAAAATATTATTAACACGGGGGTATAAAAAAATAAACCCGACCACGAAATAAATTAAACTTTTTTTAAAATTTGATACTGTTTTCATATAACTTTTTATATTTTATATAACATCTTGTTAAAAAACTTTTCAATACTTTTAATGTCTTCGTTTATATTAAAAATTTGTTTTTTATTAACCCATTTATATGGTTCTAAAATTTTATATGCACACTTACACTCAGGATATCTTTCTGCCTCATTTTGCTTATCAGGAAACTCTTCGTTTTTTACAGATGGGATATAAGTTCCATAATAATATTTCTTAATAATTGGCCATGTTAAAACAAACAATTCTTTAAAAAAAAATTTATCTTTTTCAATAATAAACTCAAATAATCCTTTTAAATCATGACTTTGTCTATAAATACCAAATTTATAATTTCCTAATCCTTTTAAATATAATTCTATTCCATGTTTAAAATTGTGAACTATTGGAAATATTAATTCATAATTTGCATGTGGCGATTTGAAATTAAGCTCCTTTAAAATTGAGCTACTAAATTCTATATTTTTACTTTTTAAAATCTTTTCGCAACAAAGTCGAGAAAATGCAAAATAAATTTCCGGTAACACCATCCAATCATATTGTTTATCTTGTATTCCTTTACATTCTTTCATATAACATAAAATTCTATTATTTGCGAAGCTAGCAAGGTGTCAAATTTCCAGCAGCGTCGATACACTCCTCATAGTCCTGACGACTAGTAGATGTATTTTTGGAGAGAATAATACCTATTAAAACAAAAAAGACTAAAATAATAATAAAAATAAGCAGGGTATTATCCTTTTTGACACTTATATTTAACACCTCTTTTGGTTTGTACACTTCGTCTATAGATTTTATTATATTTTCATTTGATTTTTCTCCTCTTTCTAGAATCCATAAACAAAATTCTTTAAAAGAAGTTTTGTTTACAGTAGTACTTTTAAACTCACTTTTAAATTTTTTGTAATCACCCATGATATCTACAATTAAATCACCCTGTCTATCTCTTTTTCTTATATATTCCAAACAATTATTTTTATCTTTATCTTTACTCATACAATTATTTTGTATTAATTTATTTCTCTAAACCATTTTTATTTAAACATGCTTTATAAAAAACATCATATGTAACATTCCATTCCTGAAACGTTTTTCCCTCTGTATCTTGTGTCTTTTTTACAACTTCATTATAACATTCCTTTCTAATCTTCGTAGTCCTAAATTCATACCAATAAAAAGCTAATAACACAAATAAAATAAAAATAAATTTAAACCAGTTTTGTTTTAAAAAATCTTTCATATATTTTAGACAGTAGAACAACACCCCTTTCACAGGACATAGACTACATTAATTAATTATCCTCATCTCAAACAGAGGTTTTTGTGCTAAAATTAAGGTAGAAACATT
>Ga0075122_10001858_pt1 | contig 14511 bp, 16 predicted proteins | sample AntAceMetag02UKB_FD_69790 | JGI IMG/M metagenome (GOLD analysis project Ga0075122, IMG submission 69790) | Saline lake microbial communities from Ace Lake, Antarctica - Antarctic Ace Lake Metagenome 02UKB | ecosystem: Environmental > Aquatic > Non-marine Saline and Alkaline > Saline | place... | reverse complement strand
CAAAATTTTGCTAGACAAGCCCGTTGAAGAAAGAGTAACAGAGTTTAAAAAGGCTTTTAAGAAAGGAGTTAAATACAAAGCTAAACTATTCTACGATTGGCATTATAGGCTAACTGGTAGCTGTGAATATGGTAGGGATAATTTCGTTAAAAATAAATCCATAGACCTAAACAAAGATATGTTCACAATTCAAGAATTCGTTGAGTTAGTAAATTCAAGTTATGGAGGGAATATTGTGAGGAGTGTTTTATAGGTGGCGATGGTATTGGTTATGAAATTAAATGCTTAGAATGTAAATCTTATGGTATTGTCGTGCGTGTCATACGGCATTCAAAACAATTAAAAGCAATACAAAAAAGGAAAAAAATGTTTCCAAGTAAAAGATACTCAATAGTTTACGCAGACCCGCCGTGGGAGTATAGGCAATCAGGCAGTAAAACAAATTTAAGAGGAATGGCAAAGCAACATTATAACACTATGAAAACAAATGAGATATGTAAAATGCCAGTTAGAAATATTTGTTCTGATGACTGCATTTTGTTCCTATGGGCTACTTTTCCAAATTATAATCAAGCTCTTAGCGTTATGGAGTCATGGGGCTTTATATATAAAACTGCTGCTTTTCTTTGGGTGAAAAAGAACAAGAAAGCAAATAGTCTTTTTTGGGGAATGGGTGCTTATACAAGAGCAAATGCAGAGCCTTTATTGATTGGAATCAGCAAAAAAACTAAAGCAAAAAAATCTGTCATTTCACACAAGATTCATCAAGTTGTAGAATCGCCCATAGAAAGACATAGCGAAAAACCTGATATTTTTAGAAAAAAAATCGTTGAATTATTAGGTGACTTGCCACGAATAGAGCTTTTTGCAAGAGAAAAGGTTCAGGGGTGGGATTCGTGGGGGAATGAGACTGACAAATTTGGTGAAGAAAAGTAATGATTTATGATATACTGGATAAAGCGGACTATATTGTTTGTTATAGCGAAGGTTACAGTATATACAAGGCTATTTTTATTGGTGTTGCGGTATTAGTTATGATCACGTTATGTATACTATCAAAGTTCTTTTCTACAAAATAGGGGGGTTGGTATGGTATCTTTGGGTAAAGTTTTAAATATGGAAGGCCGGATCTTTCACAACGAGGCTAAGACGAAACGTAAAGAGTTAATCATAATATGTCCAACGCGCGGCCGGCCCCAGAAAGCCCGGGAGATGTGGGTGTCGTACATAAATACCAAGACGTACCCTTCAACAATAGTCTTTTATGTAGCCGACGACGATCCTTGCTATGATCAGTACATGACAACCCTGAAAAGTTGCCCTTTTATTACCGGTCCGCGGCTAACGATCATTGAAGTAATGAACCTTGTTTCTGGTCTATTCCCAGAAGTTAAGTATTTTTCATGTGTAGGTGACGATAACCGGTATAAAACTATAGCCTGGGATTCTATGTTGGTAAACGAAATAGAGTCTAAAGGGTTAGGATGGGGCATTGCGTATGGTCGGGATAACTTACAGGATCGCGCGTTACCTGGCAACCCAGTAATATCGGCGAACATAGTAAAGATCATGGGGTCTATGGCACCACCTTGTTTTATTCATCAATACGTCGACAATTCATGGGGAGAGCTTGGCCTTGAGATCGGCCGGCTTCTTTATCGGGAGGACGTGTTAATCGAGCATCTCCATCCGTTTAACAAAAAAGCCGAGATGGATGATAACTATAGACATATATACGAATCTGACATAGGGCCAAAGGACGCGGCAGCCTTCAAGCAGTGGAAAGCTACAACGTTACCTGGTAAAGCACGAACTATATTAAAGGCTATGTGCGCGGATGTGAGGAAGTTACCGGGGTATAAGAGCATAAGCCTTTGTATGATAGTAGCTGATTCAGAGAAACCGGAAGTTTTGGTTAGATGTTTGAAAAGTATAGCGTTCTATGTTGACGAGGTAAACATTGTTATTAACTATAAACGATGGAAGAGCATTAAAAAGATATGTAATTTACAAGAGGCCATAGGGAACGCGTTAGATCAAACAACCTATCTAGACAATAAGTGCTACACAACGTATGAGAAGTGGACTAATTTCAGTGATATGAGGAATAGATCGCTTGACATGGCTACTAAGGAACTTTGCATGTGGTTGGACGCTGATGACGTTGTACCTATCCCCCAGGCCATCCCAGTGGCCATAATACGCAATCCTAAGGCCGACGCCTATAAGTTCAGGGTATTCTCGCTTACGCCGTTTGGGACGACAGAACAGATCTTACACACAAGGATCTTTAAGAACAAGGCCGAGTACCGGTTCCAGAACTTGGTCCATGAAGATATATCTTTAGCCCTTCTTGAGCATAAAGCCGTTACTGTAATGACTAACATCCCAATTAAACACTTGGGTAATGTTAGTTATAAGGATTTTAAGCGTAAAAACTTAAGGAACCTAGCTCTTTTGAACAAACAGTACGATCAAGGGGATCCTCAACCTTTGATCGTTTATGCTCTTATTAACTCGTTGATGATCGTTTCCGGGAAGAAGAACTTTCAGCGGTGCGTTGATTTAACTCTTATGGCGTTTAAAAAGTTTGACTGGAACGAAGGAGATCCGTTATACTCCAAGATGTATGTGTTACAAGGGTTAGCTTATATCGGTGTGGGGTATGATTCTTTGGCCCGGAAGTCATTCTTGGTAGCTTGGGATAAGTTTAAACATCCCCAGGCAGCTATTAACCTGGCGTTTTTGTATAAGAAAACAAAGGAGTATGACAAGGCTATAGAGTTGTTAGAAGAGTTGAGGAAGATAGAAACGTTTGAAGTTGGTAATATCCCTATTGATGTTGACGATATAGAGAGGTTGTTATATCGTCACCTTGGCGATTGTTACTTTTTAACTGACAACAAAGAGAAGGCTGAGCTTAATTACGTTGAGTTGCTTAAGTTAGATCCGAATGATTTAGAGGCCGCGGACCGGTGTATACAGATCTTTGCTGTTACGAAGAGGTTTGATAAGATGGTTGAGGCTACTATTCAATACATTAACCGGTACCCGACTTATTTTGTTGGATGGGGCCGTATGGGTGAATACGAGTTAATGAACAAAAGGTACCAAACAGCGTTACTGTTTTTTGAGAAGGCTTTAAGGATCAACTCAAGGTATGATGTCGCTCACCAGAACGTAATACAGATCAAACGTTATTTAAGCGGGAGGAAGGTGTAGAATGACAAGGCCTAAAAACATTAACTTTTCAATCCGCAAATTAGAAGCTATAGAGTTATCTCCGGCCATAGTGTATAGATCAATAACCCTTAAGTTATTCACAATAATGACGAAACCATCTCCGAGGATTTCCAAAAACTTAAAAGACCAACAAGCAGAATTACGCGCTGAATATGACGCTAACTATGAACGAATGAAAGAATATTCTAAGGATCCAGATAGTAAAGAATACTTGGAATGTGTGTTAAAAGAACGAAAATTCAACAGAGAAGGAGAAAAATTAAACAAAAAGATAAGACGGAGCCTGTTTTTTGGTATTAAAAAAACATAACAAAATCAATAGGTTTAGATAATTTATAAAAAAAAAGCCTTACTTATTTGTAATAGACCTTTTATTTTGATAAAATGTACTTAATGGAGAATGTTGTCAAAGTAAAGAAACCAAAGGGTAAGATTACTAAATCAGATAAGAACTTCCGTATGTTCCGAAAGATCTTATTTTCTGATATGACTCAACATCCCGCCGATATAGCTCTCCAAGCTTATAACTGCAAGTCAAGAAACGTCGCTTATGTGATAGCATCACAGTGTTTAAAAAAACTTAAACTTTCTATGTCTGAGCTTCTTGATCGACAAGGATTAACCGATTTACATGATATAGAATCTCTTAAACGGCTTCGTACCGCTAAAGATAAGACTTTCATAACTGTAAAGGACTCAGATGGTAACGAAACAATCAAAGTGCGGTCAGTTGATAATCATCATATTCAGTATCGCGCTTTAAAGCTTACCCAAAAGCTAAAAGGCCGGTTACTTAGCGGTGGCCCAGTAGTTAATATTGATAACAGAGTACAATATGCGAAGATCGACGCGAACGATCTAAACAGCAAATCTCGTAAAGAGATAGTCGATATAATCCTAGGAAGAACTAATGGAAACCACGTCGACGTTAGCGATACCTAACGATTTCAAAGGTAACCTATTGTTCCGGGTAGAGTTCCATCGTAACTGTGAGATGGATCCAACCCGTAAATCTTGGGCCATGGCTTTATTCAAAACAGATATAGTCGCTTTCTTTTCCCTTTGTTTATGGACCTATGACCCCCGGACGAGTCCATCGGACAACCCTTTCATCCCTTGGGATTTCCAAGAGGATTATATACAAGATATAAACCAACACATAATAGACGGCAAAAGCCTTTTAACTGAAAAGACTAGGGATATGGGTGTTACTTGGCAGATCCTTGGCGTGTTCTTATACCGGTTCTTATTTTTCGACGAAAACTTCTTAGCCGGTTCCCGGAACGAAGATCTCGTTGATACGATCGGAGATATGGATAGTCACTTTGAGCGGTTACGATATATGATTAAGACTTGCCCTGACTGGGTCTTAGAGGAATGTGGTTTCCGGATCTCTGATCAAGGGTACATGAAGATATACAAACCTTCCGGAGCTTCTATTGTTGGTGAGTCAATGAACCCTAACTTTTCTAGGCAAGGCCGGTATAACTCTATTCTATTGGATGAATTCGCCTATGTAGACAAGGCAGAGAGCATTTGGATGGGTTGCGGCGAGTCGTCGCCTTGTTTGTTCCCTGTATCAACACCTAATGGAAACGTTAACACTTTTGCTCGGATCAGGAAGTCCGGGAAAATAGAAGTTAGAACTTTACACTGGAAACTTCATCCGTTTAAAGATGAAGACTGGTATGAGAAGAAGAAAGAGAATAAGTCCGATCAAGAGGTGGCTCAAGAGCTTGATATTAGCTATACTGTATCGTCAGGTAAAGCTTTTTACAGAGGATTCTTTCGGTCGATGCACTTTAAGAAACTGCGCGTCAACCCTATGCAAGAGCTTATATTAGGATGGGATTACGGGTACCACCATCCAAACTGCATGATAACTCAGCTTATTCCTCAGGGAAACTTGGTTATACTGGACAATATCCTTGGAGAAAACTGTCTTATAACGGATTTTGCTGATATAGTCCGGACGCATCTTAACTTATTTTACCCTGATTATCCAGTAAGGTGTTTTGGCGATCCGGCTGGTGACCAAGTCAGCGACAAGTCTGAGCTTACTAGCGTACAACTATTGGCCCAGAAAGGTTTCTTGGTTTCGTCTAGGCCTTCTAACTTACCGGAAACTAATCTTATCGCTAGGAAACAGATCATTGAGTCCCGGCTTAAACTGTTGATCAATGGGTTACCGGGTATAGCTGTAAACGATAACCCACGAACGCAGATCGTCGCTGAGGCTTTCGAAGGTGGGTTCCATTACCCAGGATCAGACCGCCATGGGTTTATAAAGTCTAAACCGGTTCGCGATGGGTACTATGAGCATCCTATGAACTCATTAGATTATATAGTGGTTAATCTCTTTTCGCATCTCGGGCCACAAAACCAAAAGCGGCGTAAACCATTGTCTAAACCAAAGCCAATGATGTCTCAACCAGTATAAGGAGTTAGGTTAATGAAGTATTCAAAGACCCCAGAGTTTAAAATAACACAAACACAAGCCCAGAAGATCGGTCAAGTATTAGCTAAAGAGATCATTGATTCCAGGAACGAGAACGGAAAGGTGTATAAACTGGCTGATAGATGTGAGAAACAGTACCACCAGATTACGCAATGGGACGAACAGGGTAAACGATGTAATACGCCATGGGAAGGTGCAGCTGATTACTTTGTACCGTTGACCGAGTGGACCGTAGACGCAGTACATTCTAGGGTGATGAGCGTTCTTTTTGGCGTTGAAGGTCCTTTTATGGAAGCTACCGGCCGAGATTCTAAGGGCCAAGAGAACCAGGCGGCTATAAGAGATTTCGTCGATATGATCTTAAAGGAAGAGGTTAAGCTCCGACAGAACATAGAATACTACTTTAAGCAAATGATCAAGATTCCAATGGCCGTTTTAAAATACGATTGGATCAACGAGTATGATAAGATGGTCGTTAAAGAAAGCGCTTTAGTCTTATCTAACGAAGAAACTGGACAAGAAGAGTATATCCTCCCTGACGATCCTGATCGTGAAGATAAGCTGCTTAAGCTCACTACCAACGGATATGTACCTACTCCGGAGATGCGTGACGTGTGGGTTGAGAAGGATGTCGAGGTCAAGGATTCGCCTGGTCTACAGTACATTAAATTTAATGATTATGCCTGGGCGCCAAAGACAAAGAGAGGGAAGAAACCTTTTTGGGAAACTGATCGGGTTTGGTTAACGCTCAATGATCTTCGGTTGAAGAAACGCCAGAAGAAGTTTATCTCTGAAAGTGTTGATTATGTTGTAGGACAGGTAGATTCGTCTTTATCCTCAGTGGACGCCGGGTCTCACGCGTTAAAGAAACGAGCAGAACAGCGAGAAGTATATAACTGGTATGGCCGGTTACCGACGAACAAAGCAAACCAAATAGATTTCGAAGGTTCTGACACGTTGGAACAAGAGTTTTTGGTCGTGTTAGATCTAAAAGCGAAGATAGTATTACAAATATCAGCTTGGCCGTATAGCAGGAACCCTACAGTAAACAGAGTATATATAAGATCGTCGTTTGAGGATACAGATAATTTCCATGGCCGGTCTTTATGCCAAAAGCTATTTAAAACTCAGTACGAGCTAAACGATTTCATGAACACGTTAATGAATAACGCATGGATCACAATGCAGAAGATATTTGTTAAGAAACATAGCGCGGTCGATTCCCAGCTAGAAGATCCTACGGTATTTCCTGGCGCGATATGGGAAGAGATGACGGCCGGTGACATACGTGTATTGGACGTTGGCGACGTAAAGTCCGTTAGCTTTGAGATGAACAATGTGTTGATTGGGTACGCTGAACGTATATCTAACATATCTATTTACCAAACAGGGACAGCAAGACAGTCCGGAGGGGCTAAAACTAAAGGTGAGGTAGATTCAACCATATCCGAAGGTAACATTTCTTTGGACCGGTTCTTATCCCGATGCCACGAAGTATTGAAGGTTATAGCCCATTGGACGGTATCTTACTATAAAGAACGTATGCCAGAAGGATTAGAGCGCCGGATCGAGGACGGCCAAGGCGAGACAGTGTTTCCTAACGAAGAAAATGAGTCTATGTACCAAGAAAAAGGGATCCATCCGTTTTGGACCGAAGAGGCTCTTGACGGTGAAGTAGCGTATGATTGGAAGGGTACTTCTCTGAACTCAGATAAGAATAGGGCTATAGCGATAGCAAATGACCTACAGGAGCGTTTTCTACCTAATCCAATGATAGGGGGCAGCTTATTGTTTACGTGGGAGATATTGAAACGTGGGCTTATTGCGAGGGGTATTAGCGATTGGGCTAAGATACTTCCCCCAAAAGAAGCTATTGTTTCAGAGATGCGGCAGATGGCAGCTGAGGCTAAGGCACAAAAGCAGATGGACAATGCTCCAAGCGTTGAATCTTTAGCTGTAAAGAAACTTACTGAAAAAGGGATCCCACAAGATCAGGCTATGGCAGCGGTAGCTAAGGCTACTTCTCAAGGAGGGCAACCGGCCGATGTTCGATAACAATAGATTCGGTGATTCTAAGGTTAAGAAAGCAAAGCTTAAGTTTTTGGACGCGGCTATGGCCCAAGTCCCGAATTTGAAGAAATTGATCAATGACGAAGATTCCGGATGGCCGGAGTTCTTAAGTATTATTACAACGTACATAACAGCTTGCAAGAAACTTAAAGCGACAACGGCGTTAGACACAGCTACAGATAAGACAATAGAACAGTTGAAGTATTTGGATCACGAGATCTTTATCTTAACGTCTTTGGTTGTAAACGGCCCTGGCCAATTTATCAAGAAAACTGAGAAGGTGGCTAAGGATGTGAAGGATATAGAAGAACAAGAGCAAATTGCTGCTGAAAACTTGGACGAGATATAATGGTGTTTATTTTTTTACTGATTTTGGGTGTACTAGCGCTTATCGATCATGACGTGTTATTGATCCCTAACGCTATAGTGTTACCGGGGCTAGTTTTTGGTGTATTGGTTACCAAGAGCTATCTCCCTGTATTATTCTTTTTTGTTATAGGATCGTTGTTATACACACATGGCCGGTTAGGTGGTGGTGATGTAAAGCTTTTAAGCATGGGCGCGGCCTTCTTCGGCTGGCTTGCTTTACCGGTGTACCTGGTATCGATGTTAATTGTCTTTGTTTATAGGGCGGTGAAAGGTAATAAAGATTCGTTGGCCTTTGCTCCTTTTTACTTTTTAAGTAGTATATTGGTTATAGCGACGCATCGTCTGGTTAAATGGTTAACTGTATGATACCGCTATTGTTTTATACGGAGGTTTATATGTTTAAGTTTTTGTGCAATTTATTAGTTGACGAACGTGGCGAATTCCCTGATCAAGATGACCTTCTTGGATCTGGCGGCCCTATATCTGATGATATAGTGGTTCCTCCCCAGGACCTTGATGAGGATGACGATAAAAAGACAGACGATGCGGACGATCTCCCTACTGTGCCGGCCTCAGTTGTTGATGATGAAAATGATTCAGAACCAATACCTGTTCCGGATGACACAGTGGAGGACCCAGCACCTAAATTTGAAGGGTTCGGCGATAACCCTACTGTGGACGAGGTTTATTCGAAGTATAAAGAGGTTATGGGTACCTTTGAAGATTTCAAAGGCCGCGCTGGGGCAACTGAGCGCAACCTAGCCAACATTCGGAAAAGCCTTAAGACCGTTGGTCTAACTACTCTTAAAGACGAGGAAGGGAACTATACCCTTTCACCTTTACCGGAGGAAGATAAGCCAGGGTCTAACTCTCAGGAGATAAGTCCTAAATTCAGTGAAGAAGATCGCCAATCTCTGAACTCTTTTTTTGAAACCGAGGAACAGGCCGGACAGTTTATTAATTCTATGAGTAAGATGATTGAGGATGTTGTTCTACGGAGGTACACAGAACAGACGGAGCAACAACAAGCGCAACAACGTTTCTACAATGATTATTACATTAAAAGGAAGCAAAACGCTGATAAGATCCGGGACAAGTTCCCAATGGCAGCGGCCAACCTGGAAGATGGAAGTCCAAACCCAGTGTATAATAAAGCGTTGAATGAAAGAGCTACAGAGATTTATGAAAAGGATTTCGTTGTTGATGGGAAAGAAACTGATCCTTTTGGCCAATGGAGATCTGTTCTAGAAGCCGCTAATGAGTTGGGTATCTCCCCTATAGCCGTAACTAAGGCCGTTAAAAAGGCCGTAACTAAAGCTAAAGAGGAAAAGAAGATCCTTGGACCGGTAAGCGGTGGCAGCGATGATGCCAGGACAGATGGAAGATTGACTAAAGAGGGTTACTTATCTTTATCCTTAGACGAACGGGAAAAGTACGATAAACAGCAATCTGGAATTTCTTAAGGAGGTAACCAATGTTTCGTTATTTTGAGGATTTTGCAAAATATTTATTGTCTTTGATAGCCGACCAGTTAGGAACGACTATCAATGTTACTGGTATTTCTGATATTGATGAAGCCATTCCTGAGTATTGGGCTGATGGGATCTTGGCTGATGGATCACGTGAATCGTTTTGGGGTGCGTTGTCGGGTAAAGAATCCGATTACAAAAAAGGTATATTTCTCCCTATGGTTATTAAAACCGGGAAATTGTCCCAAAATGGAGATACTCTTAAGTTTAACACACTAGCTCAGCTTATGGGATCTGGTGTTACTGGTGAGAGTACGCTAAAGAAAAGCGAAGAAAAATTAAGTGTAGGTACGTTCACGGTAAGCGTTGACATTGTTCGTCACGCTGTAGGTATCACGAAGAAATCTACTAAACAAGCTAACTTTGATGAAGTACAGACTAGCGGTATGCTTTTGAAGGATTGGATGACTCGCCGTATGGATAACGACGCTTTCACGACAATTTTGACTGGATCAACCGTTGAAACTATCTATGCCGGTACAGGTAATACCGATGTAGCTGAATTAACAGAAGCTAACGGTGATTACTTTGGTGTTAACGAATTAGAAATGATGAGGTTGGCTCTTTTACGTCAAGGTGCCAAACCTATCCAAACAACCATGAGAAACGGCCGGACTAATCCTATTTATGGCTGTACGTTTGGAGAAATTGAAGAGTTTCGTCTAAGCCAAAACACAACTTTCGTTCAATCATTAAGAAACGCTTTAGACCGGTTTAAAGAAGGCGCTGGCGATCATCCGTTGTTTAAAGGCGCGTTGGGTATTTACCGAAACATGATCCTTTATCCATATTACTCAATGCTCCCTTTACCACAAGGTACACCGTTACGTCCAGAAACCCTAGTCGCAACAACTTTGACAGCAGGGGCAACAACTTTAACCGTAGGATCTTCTTCTGACACTACATCTCAGTACACTGAATTTTTCGCAGCAGCAGGAAGTTTACAGATCGAAGATGAAATAATCAGCTACTCTGGTAAAACATCTAATACTTTCACTGGGTTGACTCGTGGAGCATCAAGCACAACTGCCGCATCTCACGCAGTAAATGTTTTGATTACACAAAGAAACGTAGCATCGGTTATCGGTTTTGGAGCTGGCGCTATTTATCGGGCCATAGGTGACGAACCTGCTCCGATAGGTGACAAAGATGATTATGGTGCAGAGATCGGGATCGGTATTGAAGCTTATTACGGCCAATCTGTTCGATTGGACAAACGGCAGGCAACGGCGAAGAATTTGGTAATCATGAAAGTTTACTCTAAGAACCCTGGCACTGTATAGTATATATTTGTTTTGTGGTGGGGTAGGTAGCCAAAACTATCTACCCCTAAACAACTTTTAATCGATGGAGGACAAAATGTTGAAAAAGATTGGTTTATGTATGTTTATGATCGTCGCTTTAGCAATGTTGCCGGTTTATGCCGCTAATAACGCTAAGACTGCGACAACTGGGTTGGGGATCACTATGGGCGTTGTCGTTGCTGATTCTGATACCGGTAAATCGGCCCAGATCGATAGCGATGGAGGCGTCCACGTTCGCCAGGCTGTAGAAACGAATGATCTTATTATCGCAACCGGCGCATCTGTAGAGGCTGCTTGTAATGTTCGAGGGTTCGTTTTACGGGGTCTTGCTGCTTCTGATTACGCTCTTATTAAAGACGGTGACACTACTGTGTTAGATGTCATCATAGGGCTTGCGGCAGATACGAAGGTTATCACATTACCGGGTACAGTAGCGTTTGATACTGACGTTTTTGTGACTTTTGGTGGATCTCTAGCTGAGGTTCTTACTCTTTACACTTTACAATAATTGATACCGGGCCTTAACCGGCCCGGATCTGTTTTTATTATGGTAGATAAACTTATTAAATTACTTTTACTCTTATCCCCCGTCGCTTATGTGTGCGGTATGGAGCTGGATTTATTTGATATATGGCTGTTCCAATTTGCCACGATCGCGCTATTCTGTGCTGCTTTGATGGATGTTCCAGCCCGTCGGATCAGAAAGCCCGTCTATATCGTGAGTTTGGTCGGCCTTTGCTTATTCAGTGCAGCGGTTAACGGTTTCAACGCTGTGATCCTTGATAATATAAAGGTTTTCTTTTTCGTCTTGGTGTTTATATCTATTGTAATAATCTATTGCCGGGATATTGAGGGATGTTACAAATATGTGGTGTGGGCCGGAGTAATCAACGTTGTTGTGTTAGCTTTCCAAAAGATCGGGTATAACCCTATCTTGAGTCAAGGGCTAGTTACCGGAGAAGAAGGCGCCATATTAGGAAACGGTCCCCGATTAGCCTGTTATCTTATGATCACTCTACCAGTCGTTTATAGCCGTTGTAAACCTTTAGTCATAGTTTGGGTCATCTCAACGGTTTTAATCCAAGAATACACAGCCCTAGCGATAATTCCAGCATACTGTATGCTATCTTTAACTCGATCCTCTAAGACCACCTTTATTCTTAAAGTTTGTTGTCTTATTGGATCGATCGCTGGAATGTGGTTTTTTAGGGAATCTCTTCAACAATCTATAGGAATCCGTCTTGATATTTGGGCGCGTGCCGGTATGTCTTTTTTCCGGCGTCCTTTGATCGGATGGGGCGCGTTCACTTGGCCGCAAGTGTTTAATGCTGGCAATCCACCGGTTATTGGTCCGGTAAACTACATCTTCAACTCTTACTTCCAGTTTATTATGGGGGTAGGGATGTTAGGATCCGTTTGGTTATTCTTTGTTATGAAGTATTACGCTAAGTTGTTTAATTTTGGTGTTGAATCTATATCGTTATTATTTTTGTTTTCGTTGGCTTGTGTCGAATATCCTTTCGAAATACCTAGGTTATGGATAACTATAGCGTGTTTCATCGGGTTTTTTATAATTAAAAGACAGGGGGTTTCTTATGGTTGATCCGAAAAGTAGTATTATCGAAATTGAATTAATAGGTAACGGTTCTATTGTGGTAGAGCATAACGGTATTAAGTATGCGTTTGACGGTCGGAATCGGGTAAGATCTATGCCGGTTGGAGCTTACATAGAAGCTTTAATTTCTGGCCATCACAGTTCTGATCACCTTATACCGGTAGTCAAAGAAGGTGCAGCGACGAACGATTACTTGGCTTTAAAGGCTAGCCTAGCGAAAGCTAACGGGTCTATCGGCGGTTTGAAGAAAGAGGTTGGTAAACTTAAAGATGATCTTAACTTGGCCTTGGCTGATAAACTAGCGTTTGAGGAACGGTCAAAACGTCTTGAAAAGGTTGAGAAAGAGAAAGAATGTTTGGCGTCTGAGATAGCTAAGCTTAAGAATCCTGCACCTAAGAAAGGTACAAAAAAATAGAGGTGATTAATGAGCAGAGATAAACGTTTTAGTGGTGTAATCGAACCGGTAGTTGTTGCTAGCCGTCTAGACGCTGTATATGATTACGTTCCTTCGTTCACCGTAGCTAATGCAACAGATGATTATGATTTACTTACGCAACAGGCAACGGCCTTTAACCATGTTAAAAGAGCTTGGTTCGCTTTGATTTACACTGATCAAGATATAACGATCAAATTTAACGATGAAGCTAACCCAGCCATCAACGTGAACGCTATTGATGCGCCAATGGAGTTTAGAGATATTTTGGCTATTACGAATATATATATATCAAACGCGTCTGGCTCAACAGCCAATGTTAAAATAATGTTAGTCTAGTTATATTAAAATAGGAGGGCGACAGGTGATTAGTTATAAAGAGTTTTTAAGAGAGTTGAAAGTAATGGCTGACTTCGCCTGTGCGGAATTTGATGTTAAAGCGAAAGAAACTAAGAAGAAGATCAAAGACCTTGAAAATGATCGTATCAACCTGGAAGATGAACTAGAAACGCTTGAGAAGTCTATTTCTACTCTTAAGGATAAAGGTCAAGGGATTTTGGCTAAAGCTGGGGCCGATGCGGATCGGATCCTTGGTAATGCGACTCATGTATGTGAACAGCAGTATTCACAGCTAGAAGCGAACCAAAAGGTGTTGGATAAGGCCAAGGCAACGTTTGATACAGAAAGAGCTAAGCTGGACGAAGAACAACGTATGACAAAGTCCCAAAAGTTATCGGTCACTGAGATGTGGGAAGAAGCTAGAGATCTCGCTATATCTAACGCCACCGAATTGACTGAATTAAAGCTGTTGAAAGAAGATATAGCCAATTTACATAGTAAGACAGAGAAAGAACGTATTGCCAATGAAAAGGCTTTAAACGAAGCTGTATCAGTACGTGATCAAGCACAACAGGCTACCAGTGAACTTATAAAACAACGTAACATTTTAGAAAACCAAGTCGCTCAGTACCGGACCGACATGGCCAAATTCAACAAAGATAAATCTATTTTCGCGGATAAGTCTAGGTTATCTTCACTAACATCAGAAGAGATCCAGGTTAAGATCGACGAATTAAGGGTTGAAGGTGAGAAGGTGAAGAAACTCAAGAAGGATCTTGATGATAAAGAAAGGGCTTTAAAAGCTATGAAGAAATAGCCCGGAGGGTCGTATGTTAAAAAAGATTATTAAACTATTTTTGGTCTTGACTTTTATTGGTTCTGGTTATTGTTTATCTCAACCGGTCAATACAAGAAATATTTTGATTAGGGAAACTGACGGAAGCCCGTCCGGGTATCTCCGCCAACTTTATGTCACCAATACAACATTAACTAAGAACTCTTCTGGTAACTTTACGCTTGACAGCGGATCCGGTGGCGCTGGTGGAAACTCTTTTTCTACTTGGGCGGTAAATAGCACAGATATAATTGCTGGCAACTCATCTTCTACTATGACATTGACTCCCGGCGATAATGTCACTTTTATAGCTAAC
>Ga0075122_10001857_pt1 | contig 14512 bp, 15 predicted proteins | sample AntAceMetag02UKB_FD_69790 | JGI IMG/M metagenome (GOLD analysis project Ga0075122, IMG submission 69790) | Saline lake microbial communities from Ace Lake, Antarctica - Antarctic Ace Lake Metagenome 02UKB | ecosystem: Environmental > Aquatic > Non-marine Saline and Alkaline > Saline | place... | reverse complement strand
CAATACAGATTATTCTGAGAACGTTCGTTATAAAAATCTAACAACTGATATGAAAAACCTTTTGATAAAGCAAAAAAAATCTAACCCGGAACTGAAAGTCTTTTTTATAACAGACCCAATAAATAATTTTTATGGTTCTTATACTTCAGATGAACTCAAAGAAATGAAAGATGCAGGCATTGAGGTGGTCATAACAGATTTAAACAAAATGCGGGATTTAAACTTTGTTTACGCAGGATTATATCGGGCATATTTTCAATGGTTTGGAACTTCAGGAAAAGGTTGGATAAATCATCTTTTAGGAAATTCAGAAAGAAAAGTTACATTAAGATCTGTCCTTAAATTGATGAATACAAAAGCGAATCACAGAAAAGTGATAATAGCCGACGCTGAAAAGGGATCAGAGGTTTATACGATAGTGACTTCTGCCAACCCTCATGAAGCAAGCAGTAAACATAGCAATATAGGAATTTTAATAAAAAAAGGAATTTGGAAAGATGTCCTAGATACTGAAAAAGCTGTAGCCGAATTTTCTGGAAGTAAAATAGATTTTGACGTTTCTAAATTTTCAGAAGAAAATAATTCCGGAAACATACAAGTTCAATTATTCACTGAAGGAAAAATAAGAGAAAATTTGGTTAAGGATATAGATTCTCTTGAAGCTGGAGAAGAATTAGAGATCGCAATGTTTTACTTCTCAGACAGAAAAATAATTCGTTCAATATTGGGTGCGTCAGAGAGGGGTGTTGAAGTTAGATTAATCTTGGATCCCAACAAAGATGCTTTTGCGAGAGAGAAAAACGGAGTGCCAAATCGGCCGGCGGCTTTTGAGCTGGTAAAAAAATCGAAAGGAAAAATAAAGATCCGGTGGTATGACACTCAGGGAGAACAGTTTCACAGCAAGATGATCATTTTAAGAAAATCAGATGGTTCAATAATTGTATATTTGGGCAGCGCAAATTTAACAAAAAGAAACATCGGAAACTTTAATCTTGAGATGAACGTAAAAGTATCTTCTCCTGAAGAGACAATTTTATCAAAAGAGATAGAAGATTATTTTGAAATGCTCTGGGAAAATAAGTTAGGGGATTTCACCGCGGATTTTTCAAAATACGAAGATTCTTCAAGAGGAAAGTATCTCCTTTATAGATTTCAGGAAGCCACAGGATTTAGCAGTTTTTAGTTTTAGAAGATTTTTTAAACAAGCGCTTTTTATAATTTTTAGAGCCCCATAGTACAGCGGTCAAGTATGACAGGTTCTGGTGAGCAAGTTCGCGAGCACGATTAAATTTGCGTGCGTTGATAACGCGAGCGAGCTTGGGAATACCTGTTGACCCAGGTTCGAATCCTGGTGGGGCTATTCGAATGCTATTGAGCGAAGGCGAAATAGTATCACCAAATATTCTAGGAATGAGAACCTGAAGGTTCGACGAGCATTTGGCTAAGAGACAAATTAGTATTGTGATAACTGCTTAGTCAAGTGCGAGAACTGGTGGGCTATGCCTTGCAATAAATTTATAAATCTTCTTTGTATTATCCAAACATGGTAATCGGGGTGACTCTTTTAGTTGTGGGGGTATTAGTGGTAGCGATCTGGACAATCATCGAGTTAAAGAGATTAAAACATAAAATTTTCGCTATCTTCTTAATCTGCCTAATATTATTTACTTATTTTAGTTTTTCTGCGATAATTAACACTCATGAGGTTGATTTAAAGTCTGTAGAAGGTTTAACAGAGGCAGGAAGATTATACTTCGTTTGGGTCGGGGCGCTTTTCGGAAATTTCAAATCAATAACCTCCCACGCAGTTAAATTAGATTGGAAGGATGACGGAGAAAATTTCACTTCCGATAACGAATAAAGAAACATTTAAAAAAGAGAGCTACTATCTAATTACATAAGATGGCAAAAAAGAAGGTGACAAAAAAGAAAGTTTCCAAGAAGGTTGTGAAAAAATCAAAGAGCAAACTGGCTTCAAAAAAAGTAAAGAAGTCTCCGAAAAAATCTAAAAAAGTTTATGCGAGATCAACCCCAAGAAAACTAAAAATAGCTCTCAAAAATTTTATTCTATTTTTGGTTCTTTCTTTAGTCTCTTATTTAATATCGATGGCAATCGCCAATGTTCTCTTGTCAAACATATTTATGCTTTTGGTAATAATCTTCGGGGTTATAGATCTGGCTTTCTTGATTGTTTTATTGGTTTTATTCATAATGAAACTTGCCAACAAATAAGTGTAAGTTTTTTATAGTGTTAATTTTCTTTATCTCTTAGGCCGTGTAGCTCAGTTGGTAGAGCGTTTCGTTGGTAACGAAGAGGCCCTCTTCGTCAGAAGGGGTTCTCGTGACCTTTAGGTTATCCTGAGTTCAATCCTCAGCGCAGGCTTTCAATTTAAATAAACAGGGCTGCACAAATTTTCTTTGTCATTTGCGGTCCTTCCGCAACACTTGCAAATAAACTTCGGATTTGAAGTTAACTTTTTGACCTTCTCGACATCAAATTTATGCGCTTGTTTTGTCAATTGACACATCTTGTTTGGCGCAATATTGCTGGGATCACATCCACAGTCATTAGAACGGCTGTTGTTTTTCATGATGGAACTAAATAAAATTGATATATAAAATTATGTTCCAAGGTTTTCAAAAATATCCTCGAGAGAAAGTTCAAAAAGTGCAACGGGCATTTTTATTTTCCACTTTCTCAATATCTTGGGGTGAATTTCTCCGATATAACCAATTAGCTTTTTCTTAAAAAGAATCCCCGCAACCCTCTCCTTAACAAAATACCCTGGGACCGGACTAGAATCTTGAACATCTTCAATCTTCAAAGTTTCTTCTAATCCCAACATTTTGAATAAGTATTCCAGCGTTTGTTTGATATCGGTATAATTTCCCGGGGCCATTGCCACAGCAAGACTCTCACTTTCATCAATTTTTTTAGTTTGATTGTCTATTTCAAAAACTCTGCCCGTTTCGAATATCTTCTGAGGATATTCCGAATCACTATTTTCAGATAAATTTTTTAAAGCATAATGTGTTAAATCATTCCGTAAAAAACTATAGTCGGTTTTTGAACTTTGAATTTCTATTAAAGAATCTTTTTTTACTTCTTGTTCTGATATAGAGAAATTCTTTTCAAGTTGATCCGACCGGGTGGTTAAAAAATAATTTAAAGTTTCAAGCATTCCTAAACCAGCGAGGATATCAGAAATTTTTCTCTTAACAGTCTCTTTTTGATCTTCTGTTCCTATTGCAGAAATTTCTGGTATCTCCGGAACAAAATTCTGATAGCCATAAGAAATTGCTACATCTTCAATTAAATCTACTTCGTGTAAAAGATCAGTTCTCCAAGCCGGACTTTCAACGGTCTTAGTTTTAGTATCATACTCATGACCCGCCTTTTCAAGAAGTTGTTTGAGTTGCTTTTCATTCAGATCTAATCCGAGAAGTTTATTGGTAGCTTCAAGAGAGATTTTATTTTTTTCAGTATCTAAATTAGGAGTCACTTGGTTTCCGATACTTTGTCCAGGGAGTTTCAGGTTTATTTGATATATTTTTCCTCCAAGGTCAGCGAGAGTGGTGATAATTATATTCAAGCATTTTTGCAGAGTATTAAAGTCAAAACCAGAGCATTCGATAAAAACTTCTTTTGTCTTTTCTGTAATCTTTCCAGTAAGATGGGAATTTATTATTGGGGGCATACTCAGAACGTTTTGTTTTGCATCTACAAAAACTGGAAACTTGGATTTACCCGCAAGCAGATGGGCATATTCCCTTCCAGCAGGATGCCTTTGTAATATTTGCAACCCAGTCATTTCTCTTTCAGATTCTAGTGGTTGAAATTTAATCTTATCCGGTTCAAGGGCTTTAAAGACGATTGGCATTTCTATTTTCTCCAAGGGATAAATCCCAATCGCAACTTTCTTTCTATTTCTTCCAAGGGTCCCATGGAGTTTTTCTTGGAGATCAACCATTTCCTTTATCTTTTCATCATCAAGTTTAAGATTCTTCACAATTGCGCAAGCAGTGAAAGGCCGAATATCTTTCAACGAAGAATCAACTTTCACTTCGTAATCTTTTTCAGGCTTATTGATTTTGTAATTCTTTATCCCCTTTGATTTTCCTATAAAATTTAAAAAAGATCTTTTAAATCCTTGATATGAGAGTAAATCTGGGCGGTTAGGGAAAATTTCTAATTCTATTTCTTCATCTGTAACAAATTCAAGAGGGGTTCCAAACAAAGCTATCTTTTCTTCCATCTCTTTGTTTAGTTTTCCGACTTCTCTTTCAAATTGACTTTTTGAAAATTTTATGTTTGCCATTTTATTTTATCCAAAACTTTTTCTCTCGCAATTTAGTTATATTGTTTTTGTAAAGTTCTCTTAGGTCTTGCGTTTTGTAGTAATCCATTATGATTCTATCAAAACCTTGTCCCCATGCTAAAACCGGAATCTTCTTTCCTAAAAGAGGAATTGTAATCTCCGGGCGAAATATTCCGGCCCCACCCAATTCAAGCCAGACCTTCTTTTCAGGATGCCAAACAGAAATTTCAACACTTGGTTCAGTATAAGGAAAGTAGGCCGGAGAAAATCTTATCTTTTCAAAACCCATTTTTTTGTAAAATTGTTTTAGATAGCCCAATAGATGTTGAAAGTTAACATTTTCGTCGACAACCATCCCTTCTGTTTGATAAAATTCAAAACCATGGCTCCAATCAATAGTTTCATTTCTAAAATTTCTTCCTAATGAGAAAAATTTCCCTCGTTTTTCTTCATCCTTAAGTTTTGAAAGCTCGAAAAGTTTCATAGCCGACAGGCAAGTTGTATGGGTTCTCAAAACAGATTTTTTTGACTCTTCTTCATCCCAAGAATATTGCCAACCTTTGCTCCCATCAACACCTTCTTCATGAGTTGACTTTACAGTTTCAACAAGTTTTTTATCTGGAAGTTCACTTACATGATCAAGAAAAAAAGTATCTTGCATCTCTCGAACAGGGTGATCTTGTGCAGTAAAAAGTGCATCAAAAACCCAGAAGCTACTTTGAACAATTGGCCCAGGCATTTCTTGAAAACCAAGTTCGGTCCAAATTTTCCTAGCATAATCAAGAGATTGATTAACAAAATGTCTTTTTCCTCCGGAAACTTCCGGGACAGGGCTAGTCAGGTCATATCGACGGAATTTTTTATTTTTCCAATTCTTTTCAGATTTCAAAAGTTCAGGAGTTATCTGTTCTAGCATTTCTGTTTGTTTCGTTTTTCCGAAATAATCTATTAATTGTTTTCCCATTTCCGTGATTTCAATATTGTGGCTTGTTTGCTCGATTAGTTCTATAATCTTTTTCCGTTTTTGTAGAGACTTCAAAGCAAATTCTTGTTCTGGGAGCAATTTCTCAATCTCGAGAGGGAGTTGTTCGATCAAAACTTCTTCAAGGTTCTTTTTTCCAATCTCTTTGGGATTTGCATTTAAGATTAGTTTTCCGTTTTTAAGCTCAGCCATAGCCTTAGATTTTAAAACTCCAAGAGAAGCTTTGAATTCATTGTCACTCAATTTTGAAAGACTTCTGGCATCCTGTAAGCTCAAGACTCTTTTATCCTCAAGCAAATTTAACAAGCGTCTTTCAGGAAGACCCTTTTTTTTGTACAGGATCCCATTCACATCAAGCCTTATTATTTTCTTTTTTTCAGCCCCTAAAAAGATTATTTTTTTATTCTGAAGATATTCTAAAGATCTTAAAACAGAAATTTTATCCAGATTGGATTTCTTGCAGATATTTTGTAAGGAGTCTTCCAGATAAGGCAAGATCTTTCTCTCATTAGGGCTTAAACTTTCAACAGTTTTTTGTATATTGGCCATGTTCTATTTTGGTATTAGGCATTTAAAAAATGTTTTATTTTCAGGCAGAAGGTCTTATAAAAATACGGCCCAAGCAATCAATATGAAAATAAGCTGTATTCCATGTATAAACCAGACAACATCTTGTTTATAGACTTTTTTCGAAGGTTTTATTTTTTTCAAACAAAAAATAGCAAAGTGAGTTAATCCGTAGATTTTTTCATAAGGGACTTCTAAACTTCCATCTTCATTCGGTAAACCGAATGAATAATATTTAAACTTGCCACGAATAGCCTTTAAATAAAATTCAATAATATATGGGATAAAAACAATTAAAGCAATTTTTTCAAAGTTTCCCAAAATGGCCATACATGCAATTAAAGCGCCAACTCCCCATGTAAGAGAGTCCCCCGGAAGAATTGTTGTTGGGAATTTATTAAAAAGCCAAAACCCAAAAAGAGAAGCAACCATCGACAACCCAACAATAGCTAACCAGCTATTTCCAGATGAATATGCAATATAACTCAAAAAGCCCAAAATCAAGATTCCCTGTCCCGCTTCCAATCCGTCAAACCCTGCCAAGAAATTATAAACAATTGTCGAACCCGCGATTCCTATAGGAATTAAAATTAAAGGATACACCCCCCCAAAGTTAACATTCCCTAAAAAAGGGATTGCAAGGGTTGAGACTCCCGCATTAATAACAATCAAGGGAATCGCAGCAAGTAGTGCAGCAATAATTCTAAATCGAGTAGATAAACCCTCCACATGGACTGTCCCCCCAAAAGCCTTTTTAATCTGGAAAAAATCGTCAACTAAACCAACCAATGCCAAAATGAGAAGAACATTAAGCAAGGCAAATATTTTAACAGAAATTCCGTCATTCACATTGAAGATAAAACTTCTGATAGCAACATAATACAACACCCCTAACAAGAAACCAAGTATTACGACCATCCCTCCCGAACCCGGAACTTCTCGAGGATATCCTGGCTTGTTCATATCTTCCCACAAAAAATCCCTTTCCTTCATTTTTTTAATCCAAAAGAAAGTTCCAACTAATGCAACTAAAAAACTAATAACGAAACTTAATATTATCAAAGGTTGTTGAAATACCATAAGATTCACCCGAATGAGAGATATTTAAATATTCCTCTAGAATAATCTTGGGGTTATATACACTTCTATAAGGGCTGCTATGACTAAAATAACTATCGAAATAAAAAGGAGGATTATGACATTTTGAACAACCTTCAAGAATTTTTGATCCCTAAATCCGTGTCTTATGAAACCAACGCCGAACATGCCCCCAGCTAAAGCAGTTATAAAATAGGCCGCAATTTCTGGAAAACCATGAATCATATATCTAGCAATTCCCAAAGGAATCTCTGAGAGCCGATGTTGGGTAAATATGCCGATGGCAGCCGCGATAACAGAAGCATTCCAGGCCAAGATAAAGATTGCCCCCGCCCCAAAGATTAAAGAGAAGACTAAAGTAAATATCATCACATAAACATTATTCTCAAGGATAGACAAAAACCTTGCGACGCTTCCTGCAGCACCCCCAGTAACTCTTGTTATATCACTTCCAATACTATATTCATTAACGCAACCTTGGACATTGCCGGGCTGATTAATATAACAATAGGTCTCAACCTGGAAGTTTAGTAGATCTGGATTTTGTAGAAAGATATTCCAGAAAGCAAAAGCAACAACAAATCCCAAGAATAACCACATAAATGCAAACAAAGCATCTTTATGCGCTTGCCAAACCCTAAAAACTCCCTCTATCTCCTCGTCTTCTTTTTCTTCAATCTTAATAATATAATACATGAACGGCAAAGTGAACATTATACAGAACGCAATAACAGTCATACCAGAGGCTTTTGAAAGCGCAGGATCATTTGAGAATAAGAAATGCACAAGGATAATCGCCAACGACGCATAAAGCAAACCAATAAAAAACATCTTCCACGGCCGCTTCTCACCAGATTTAGGCTTAATCAACATCTCTAACATGAAATTACTAAAAAAATAGATTTTTTAAACCTTCTTAATCTAATATACCTATGAGTGTTTTTAGTTCGTTAAAAAAGAAGAGGGAATTCAAAAGAATCTCTAAGGACATAAAGAAAGTGAAAATCCAGGGCGCCAGAAACATCGCTCTCGCTGCCTTGAAAGCATATTGTTTAATCCCGAAAAAAAAATCCAAGAAAAAACTCTTGAAGCTTCGTCCGACAGAACCGATGATGGAAAATGTTTTGGATTTGGCAGAAAAAGGAAAGACAAAAAATGAAATATTAAAACATTTCTCTTCTAGCCAAGAAAAAATAAACCTTTCAGTTTTAAAACTAATAAAATCAGAAGACATTCTCTTCACACATTGCCATTCGACAAATGTCGTTAATGCGTTAATCAATGCAAAAAGAAAAAAGAAAAAATTCTCAGTCTATAATACCGAAACCCGGCCCCTGTTTCAGGGAAGAAAGACCGCAAAAGAATTGAAGAACGCAGGGATTTCAGTGACGCAATTTGTTGACTCTGCCGTCGGGATTGCTTTAAGCAAGGAACAAGGAACAAAAGCCGTCGACAAAGTCTTCCTCGGAGCCGACGCTTTAACGAGCAAAGGAATAATAAACAAAGTAGGAAGTGAAACAATTGCAATTCTTGCAAAACAAAACAAAATCCCCGTTTACATAATTGCCGATAGCTGGAAACATTCAAAAAAGAAAAACATTCCGATGGAAAATAGGGAACTAAACGAGGTTTGGGACCAGGCCCCCAAGGATATTAAGATCCAAAATCCGGCTTTTGAATTTGTTCCAAAAAAATACCTAAAAGGAATTGTAACAGAATTTGGTTTACAAAGTTATGACAATTTTTTGAATAAAGTTGGAAAGTGATAATCACGCAGAACCTTGCACACCTTCAATCATTTTCTGAACTTCTTGACTTTTTTCTTCAAGAGTTTCATCAAGTTGCTTTTTAACATCTTGCAACTTTTTAATCTGGCTTTCAATCAATTTTTTAGCATCTGGAATAGATTTGGAAACAAATTTCTTTTCTCCAATGTCGACAAGCAAGTCTTCAGATTTCAATTCTGCCTTAGCATAAATCCCACGGCCAATCGGAGCAAGAATTTCTTTTCCCTTCTTTCCAACCAAGTCATCAAGACCAAAATTTACTGCCATAATTTCCTGCATGCCTTGTTCAACAGCTTGTTGTTGTTCTTGTAACTGTTTAATCTCTTGCTCGAACATCGCAAACTTCATCATAAGTTCTTGTTGATCTATTTGTTTCTCTTCAGCCATGAAAATTTGAGAATTAATAGGTTTTTAAGAGTTTTGGAAATCAAAATTTTCCAGAATAGTTTCTTCATTACAAAATTCTAGAACAAATCTCACAGGCTTTATCAGTTAATTCTTGCGAAGCAAGTCAGAGCCTTTTCAAGCAACATCCATAACCTTTCTCAATATACTTGAAAACACAATTGAGAAGATTAGATAAAACCAGAACCAACTCAGAAATCCGAAGAATCTAAACTCCGGAATAACTTCAAAATAATCCCAGAACCATCTGAATAAAAGAATAAACGGAATTAGAGTAATAATTGTTCCCCTCATTGAAAGTTCCATCAACTTAAACGTCGTTGGCATAAGAGATTTCTGAATCTCCATCATTTTCTGAGGATCTTCTTTATATTTCTGCATCTCTTTCTGAACTTCTTTCTGATCTTTTTTCAGCTCCCTAATTGTTTCTTGGTCCGTCCCATATTTTTGAACAAGAGTCATAATAATTGTCAATCCTAAAACAACAATTAACATACCTAAAGTAACATTCCAGTTAAGCAAGGTTCCAAGGCTGGGATCTAAAACAGAATGGACTGAAGATTTGATTATAGGAATGTTATTCCACAACCCAATAATTGCAAAACCAACTAAAGAAAAACCCACCATCCAAAACATAAATTTATGCATACTGCCTTCTTTTTCCATACGGAAAAAAGATTAGGGAAGTTTTTAAAGGTAACTTTTTTGAGATTAAGCAGGAACTTTTGAAGGACAAACGCTCTCTAGTGCTCTTAATAATTCCGAATCCTTTGTTTTTCTAATCTCCTCTCCAACCTTTTCCCGGTGGTCTTGAATATATCCTTTTATTCTCCCTTCTCCTGGGAGTTCAAGACTTGTTGAGATTGAGTCCCCTTCTTCATTTACTACCCAGCTCCGACCAACTTTTCCTCTAACCATATTCATCTAAATAAGCAATCGCTTCAGAAACAGGGTCTTCTGGTTCATATCCCCCCAACTTTTCAATACAATGATCTAAGTCCTTGAAGTCATCATCATTTACTAAACCTGGATCCACGCTCTCTACGTGTGGAGTTTCTTGTAATCCACAATTTTTACATCTAATTCCGTATGCCATGAGAAAATTAATTTTGAAGACTATTTAAGGATTTATGTGATAAATGATTAACCACCCATAAATTTCCTGAACGCAGGATTCATATCGGTCATGTGTTGTTGCGCAATACTTTGATAGAGCTGGAACATAATCATAATTACTAATAGGATGGCTGTTCCAGATACCAATGCTCCAAGCAAATCTGTAGAGGCTGCGAGCAAACCAATGGTAGCACCACCCATAATCGTCAAGGGCATTACATACCTATCCAATATACTTTCTAAAATCCTTATGTCTTGTCTAAAGCCTGCAACTTGCAATCCCGAAGCCGCAATTTTTTCTGCCTGGCTTTTTGAATCTTGTCCCGAAGTTTTCACCCAGAACACAGCAAAAATTGTAGATAAGATCATAAAAAACAATATGTGCGTCAGCCCCTGGAAAATAAATTTGGGAAGAACGCCCCCACGAATTATCAGCTCAAGAAGATTTGTCGAGCCCATCCAAAACGCAAGTCCTGAAACTGCCTGCCCTTGAGAAAAACTCCCTAAGAAAGTAAACCATGAAGCAACTCTCGCTCCGCCAGTACAAGCGCTTTCTACAAGCGTTGAATTAACAACCGGATTGATACAAGGTGCAGCCGCATTTTCTACCATCCCCCCAAACAATTGAACATTTGCGATTAAGGCGGCCGTTAAAATAACCGGAATAACTCCAGCATAGAAAAATGACAAGGGCCATTTAACACCATAACCTTTTCTAATTCCCCTATTACTATACATTCCACTTCCAAAACTCAAGGGGATTTCAACCTTCAATGATTGTGCCCAAACAACAGCCAAAAAGATGACAATCGTTGCAACAATTGCTGCTGCTGCTGAAACAACTTCTATAGGATGTTGCAAGATCAGTTCTTGCATTAAAGATAAAACCCTACCCGGACAAGCAACAGCACCAGTTCCAGAGAAATTCAATAAACAATTTTGTCCTTGCTGGTTCACAAATTGGAACGCCTGGGTTATTAATCTCCATGAAACACCTGCCGCGATGAACAAACTAACTCCCGAACCGAAACCCCATTTTTGCACAAGATCGTCCATATAGAAAATAGCCAGACCACCCAAGATAAGTTGAATTATAACAAGCCAGCCCAAGCCAGGCAATGCCTGAAGCCCTTGAAGCATAACGTAAATAATTGCCTCGAATATGATGAAAAAGAAAACTAATAACTTTTGGATCCCCTGAAAAAATTTCTTTCCTTCTGCTGTTGACTGATCAATATTAATAATCCCACTTCCCGTCAATAATTGCAGAATAATCGAAGCCATTACGATCGGCCCAATACCCAATGAGATAATACTTCCGAATTGAGTACCAAGTATGATCGCAAGATATTTGAATCGCTCAAGAGCGTTGTTAGACAAACCGAAAAGAGGGATGTTGGCTAGTATAAAAAAAGAAGCAAGGATTATAATTGTCCATTTAAGTTTAACGTTAAAACTAACTTTCTTTTCCTCGGGTTTCCGCACCTCGGGGATAAAATTGAATATGCTTCTTAATGACATGTTTTATTGAGAAGAAATTGGTTTTTAAAGTTTATGCGGGGTGATTATTCTTTTTTAGCTTCTTCAGGTTTTATCTTTTTGACAACCTTGGCCTTAACTTCCTTCTTCTCAACTTTAACCTCACTCGGCTTTTCCTTAGAATCCTTCTTCTCCTTAGAATTCTTTCCACCTTCGCCCTTCACTTCTTTCTTGCCCCCGAATTCCGTACTTTGGGGTACACCGAGCGGTGCAACAATCTTAGGAACTTGAATCTCGCCACCAGCTTTTTTCATTTTCTCGATAGCGTTTTTAGAAGCTGCTTGAGCAATGATAGTTGCTTTGAAACCTTCGCCTTCTGAAAGAATCTTAAAGCTCTTCAATTCTATTTTGTCCCCGTCTTTCTTGAAAAACTTTTCTTTTATCGCCATCAAATTGATTCTGTTTCTTTTATCTCTCTTTGTCCCTCGTGAAGTTATTCCTGCTTTTCCAAAATAATCATGTCCATACATCATTGTAACCCATGTTTTTCTATGGTCTGCTCGTTTTCCAGTTCCAGCCATTCCACATCCGCCACGGTTCCCAGATTTCCTTTTATTCTTTCTTGAACCTGTTCCATGAGTTCCTCTTCCTTTCCCATGCATTTTTTTCACTTTCTTTGTTTTCTTAGATTTTTTTAAGGGCATCCTACAACATCCTCTCGATCAATTTATTTATCTCTTCCTTGTTGTTTCCTAGAACTCCTTTGGGAAAATGATGCTTTGTTTCGATTCCGCCTCTTGGAGGGTGCAATCTGTAAACAGAAAGGGTCTTAGTCTTATTCTGCGTTTTAGTATTCCCTCGAGCTTCCTCAAGTTTTTTCAATGTTTCTTCATTAATTCTTCCAAACGCAACTCTGTCTTTTACATTTTTTATCATTCCTAAAAGCTCATCGTGATCCCCCGGAATAATCAAACAGGTATATTTCTTTTTTAATCTCAATCTTTTGAGAGTTTCTTTAGTCTCATCCCTCAAATTCACTTGCCCAGCGATTCTTATTACTGCAATTTTGTCAACCATTTTATTCTTCGCCCCCATCTACCTTTTTAATCTTTAAATTGTCGTCATTCGTTTTCTCAAGAGCATTCATACATGCCTTAATCAAATTAAAGGTTGTTCTTGTTTTACCCTCGGACTTAGAATAAATATCTTTTATTCCTGCAAGTTGCAAAATCTTTTTTAACTCTCCACCAACAACCAACCCTGTTCCTTGCGGTGCCGGAATTAATGTAAGCTTAACACTTCCACATTTTCCTGTAACTTTAAAAGGAACAGTGTGCGGCTCTGAACATGAACAATCAAAAGATGCGCATCCCCGATTTATTTTTTTAATATTTAGCTTAGCTTTTCTTATTGCTTTATCTCTGGCGGGGAGAGTTTCTTGGGCTTCTCCTTGTCCAACCCCAATATGCCCTTCACCATCGCCTGCAACAGCATAAGCTGAAAAAGTTGGAACATTTCCCTCTTTAGTTTTTTTCTGGGTTTGTCTCCAAGCCCTTCTTTTACCGCCGCCGAACTTTCCTTTCGATTGTCCAACAGAGATTAAATCAGATTTAACATTCAATAAAAGATCAATAACTTCATCCTCAAGAATCTTTTTCTTCTCTTCCAAAATTTGATCAAAATCTTTTACCTTTCCTTCTTTCACGTCTCTTCCAAGTTTTGTTTTCGGATCCCATTTCAATAAATGCTGTTGACGATCTTCAGCGTCCCGCTCTTCTCTGCTTTTTCTTTTGAAAGGTTTCCCTCTAACATTATCTGATTTCTCATCAACTTTTTCCTTCACTTCTTTTTCTGCAATCTTCTTTTTCTTTTCTGCTTCAGTTTCAACTTCTTCTTTCTCGTTCTCAGTTTTGATCATTTCCTCACTTACCTTCTCAGCATCTTTCGCTTTTTCAGCTACAGCTTTTTCAGAAACAGTTCCTTGAGCTTCTACAGTTTTCTTTAATTCTTCTTCAGGTTTATTTGTTTTTTCTGTCATTTTATTTTTCTTTTGAATCTATCTCTGATTTAATTTTTTCAAACTCCGCCGAAAAATCTTTTTTCATACTTTTACCTTTTATTCTTTCTTCTTCAGGAAAAGCTTCTTCTTTACAGGGGATCTTTACTCCAGCATCTATTAAACCTTTAATAAAAGCATACGGCCTTGCCTTGTGCAACATTCTCAACATCCCGAAATCCAAAATAGGATTTTCTTTCAATATCTTCTTTCCCATCAAGTATCCTGTTAGATAGCAAGCAGTAATTGATTTCAAACTACCTGCAAATTCTTTTGGCCACCCATACTTCATAAGCTCTTGAGAGTTTAAAGAAATCTCAACTTTATCTTGCGCATTAGAACTTGTCACATACTGCGAAATAGCTTGCTTGTTTGTAAGCCTAAAAACTACTCTAGGCCTCTCGCTCTTCAAAAGATCTAATCTTTTCTTATAGCCGGTCCTATTTTCTCGTCTTCTTCGTTTTTGTATTCTTTTCATTTTCTTTTGTGTTTTAAAATGGAAAGCCCAAAATTTTCAATTTTATTGCTTTTCATTGTTTATTCAATCCGCCTATGTGTTCTTTCAAATGTGCTTTAGTCTTGAATCCCCTGTTCCGAATATTTTTCCGAATTTCTCTAACTTGTTCTCTTGACACAAGTCCCTGGTTTTCCATTTCTTTAGCATAACTTCTTAATTTTCTCGTTATTATAACATACCCTTTTT
>Ga0075122_10001856_pt1 | contig 14512 bp, 30 predicted proteins | sample AntAceMetag02UKB_FD_69790 | JGI IMG/M metagenome (GOLD analysis project Ga0075122, IMG submission 69790) | Saline lake microbial communities from Ace Lake, Antarctica - Antarctic Ace Lake Metagenome 02UKB | ecosystem: Environmental > Aquatic > Non-marine Saline and Alkaline > Saline | place... | reverse complement strand
TGACGGGGCAGTCGCAACCACCCCGCCATTCAGGAGGTTTGCATCCCTGTGGATGCTATGCTATGCGCTCTATACGAGCGATGTTCTTATAAACCTTGTCGCCTTCTTTTTTCTCGGTGTAGAAAACCTTTGCGTTGAAGTCGAATTTCTTATCAGTATTGGCTAATTCGTCTTTGGTCATCACGTCATCCGCAAACTCATCTAAGAACTTGTCACGTCCTTTCCACCAGTAGATTGCAGGCCACTGTGCATCTACTTCCCAGAAGCCTAGAATCTTCTTATCTGTTGATGTCTTGTATGCTCCCACCTGGTTAACAACAATGTGCTTCGCATCAGCTACCGGCTGTGGCATCCCGGAGGGTTGTGTCGTGGTTTGTTTCTTCGGTGCTACCTTCGCCTTTTTCTTTGGCGATGCATCCTTTGCGCTAGTGCCGTCATCATCCTCATCTGACGCCACACCAAGCATTGCAGCCAGGGCGTAGCGTTTCATATAGGTGATTGCCTTGCCGAAGTCCTGGAGGGCGTTTGTGCCCTTGCTGGCTATGGCGTTTAGTTCTGTTCTGGACTTGAAATACTGTCCAGAACTGTGCATCAGGATTGTGATGAGAAACGACCTGTCATCATCCTCATCGAGTAATTGCATAAACGATAGCCCATTGTCTGCGAGTGGTTTTCGCACGGCTGCCAGTACATCATCAAACGTGGCGTAGTCATACTTGAGAAACGGGTTCGTTCCCGACTTCCCAGACGCCTTCATTACGCCTTGCGCCTTTGATAGCGCCACCGCCAATTCGTTGATAAGTTCGCTACGTTCCATCCTATCCTCCCTGTGCTAGTTCTGCGTACATCAGCATTTCTTCGTCGTATTCGGCTTGCTCTGCTTCCTGCTCGATAATCCAATTAGCGTATATCTCCGCGCATCCAGCGCACTCATCTTCCAGCCATCCCTTGAGTTCGCCACACTCGCAGGTAACGAAGCCGTGCGGGTCTACGATCTCGAAGCCATCAGCTTTCCTGGCTGCGAAGTCAACGCTATCGATAGACTGCCCGACCAGCGTTACACACTCGCCATCAGTGCAATGTGTCACCTTGCACCAGGGGGCAAACTCGCCCTTGATAACCTCGACCCGGCTCACTCGCGTTGTTGTCGGTGCTGTCATTGTGTCCACCCTTCACTCTCGCACCAGGGGCAGTAGTGGTTGGGCTTGCTGACTGTGTGATACTGGTCGTGGTGATCGACTTCGCGGTCTGCGTTGAACTCGTCAAACGATTCGTATTCTGTCCAGTGAGCGAATGTGTTCTTGCTGAATAAAAAGCGCCCGGTCAATCGTCCAGTTACCCGGTTCTCCTCTGCGTATATCATCGTGTCCTCCTGTTAGTCTCATCAGTACCGGGTGGCTCCCGGTAGACCGCCCGAAGGCGGGTTTGACTTTATGCGTTTATAAAAACTAATTCTTTACCGTTTCCAATTTCTACAAATTCAATTTTCGGCTCAACGTTCCGACGAGTTAATTGATCTAAGAATTTATAGGCTTCTTTTTTTGTTATATTTACTGATGTGCCTAATACTGTTTGGACTTTGATTCTCATTGCCTTGTTTTTGATTCTGGTTTTTGTGCTATTCATCTCTGCTCTCCTGTGTGTTTGCTTAACCTATATATATCTTATCACGTAATGTATACATTGTCAATAGGCAATATAGGCAAATCCTAATCTGTAAGCGTACCAAATTAGGATAGTGCTTGACAATGTATACGTTTGCCTATATAATGGAAGTATACCTAACGGAGGTGTCAGAATGACTAAAACAAAAGACCGTGTTGTATCTGCAAGAGTAACGGAAGAAGAGTATAAGCAGTTGATGATGATCGCCAAAGCGCACACGCTACCGAGTGAGGCTGTGAAAATATCGGTTGTTGTTCGTGAGGCTGTACGGCAGTATTTAGAACGCTGCTGGGCTGTATAGTATGAATACAAGCATAAAAGGAGAGAGTGAAATGTTAGAAGATGTTGAGGATAGGGTCCGCGGATTGATTACTGATTACGTTGGATGGTGGAATGCAGTAGTTGAAGCCGGACAACAGCCGGTATGGAATGGCGTCGAGGATTACAAAACGGCGAAGGCTAAATGTGACTTGAAATATAACGAGATTGAACTTGCGCTTGGCTTTATTGACGCTGACGAATACGCATTCCTCAAGGATAACTTTGAGAACAAGCTGTACTTGATGACTGAGGAACAAGTCACTCAGTTCTATACTGATAAGGTGGACCGGGAGCACAATGAGAGTTATATGATACACGCGCCGGTGGCTGTATAATATGGAAGAATTAAAAATGTCTATTCTGCCATTGATGGAAGAACAAGAGGCGCGTGAGATAACAAATCAGATAAAGAACAATCTATCCAATACCCGCGTCCTATTGCTTGCGATGTACGAGCGTGAAGGCTGGAAAGCGTTAAGCTATGGAAGTTGGCGCGAGTACGGAATGCAAGAGTTTGGATACTCAGAAAGCAGAGTATATGAGCTTATGAACGCTGCGCGAGTAGAAAATAATATTTCCGCCGTGGCGGAAAACAGCGCAATACCAGAGCGCCAACTCCGCCCCCTCTCCACCCTTGAGCCAGAGCAACAGCGTGAAGCATGGGGACGGGCGCAAGAGATAGCTGGCGATAGGAAACTAATAGCTAAAGATGTACAGCAAGCCGTCGATGAGCTGCACAAAGAACCGCAGTTTTACGAGACAACCAATGCACGGCAAGAAGTCGCGGTCACAATGTTCAGCAGTGAATCAAATGAGTATTACACGCCTGCAGCATATACAAACGCGGCGCGTGAATTGATGGGATCAATCGACCTTGATCCGGCAAGCTGTGAGACTGCCCAACAAACAATACAAGCAACCACATATTACACGCAAGACGATGATGGATTATCTCATGCTTGGATTGGTCGCGTCTGGTTAAATCCTCCATACGGTAAGATTGGCAACGAAAGCAGTCAGGGTTATTGGGGGCAGCGACTTATAGCAGAATATAAAGCCGGTAATGTTATCGAGGGCGTTTTGCTTGTAAGGGCTGGTGTCGGTTACGAATGGTTTGAGCGGCTATGGGATGAGCTGCCGGTATGCTTTGCTAGGGCGCGCCTGTCATTTGTCCGTGAGGATGGAAACGACGATGGGCAAAGCAAGCAAGGCACGGCGCTGTTTTATGTTGGGGATAACGTAAATGGGTTTGTATCGACATTCAGACATTTTGGGAGGATCATACTTCCAGAGAATCAACTATGAACAATATTGGTAAAGACGGAAACGGAGCTGATAGAAAACTTGGTGAGTATTGGGAAGATGAATTTATAAAGATGGCAAATACTTACGGGTGGAAAGCATGGGCATTCAATCGCGTAAAGGGCGCAACGTTCACAGATGAGCATGGCAATTCATATATATCACCGGACGTATGGATATTGCGTAAAGGAATCAAGCAATATATATGTGAGATTAAGCACAAGAATCTAGCCAAGAATGATTGTTATGGCTTTGAGGTTTACAGAGAAGACAGCATGCTGAAGATTGAAACTAATTACTCTAATCAATTTGGAAACGTGATCGCTTTATATGTTGTACACAATCACGACATGGCTGGTGGAAAGCAAAACGCAATCAACAGTCCGCTACATTGGCACGCGGAGAAATTAGCGACGCTGGCTGAATACGGTTATGAAGGCAAGCCACAAAAAACATACTACAATGGATCGGTGTCAAAAGAACCAGTCAGAATAAAATATTATCCATATCGACTATTCAGACCGATTCAATATTTCCTTCTTGACAACTAACGCAAATCGGCTATAATCATATTGTACAAGGTGAGGGCGTCACCCTCATTCAAAGCCTGTACAAAAGGTAGACAGATGACCAACCAACAGCTAACCAGACCCGATTTATCGAGAGGGCGGACGCTTAGAGGTATGACAACCTTTGAGTACGTTTACCCGTCTACCCTCTCTATAAGTTGGGTCTTTTCTGTTCTATGTGAGGAATGATGCCTTCTTACTACTGGATTAAACTTTACCACGAAATACTAGACGATCCCAAAATGGGACGATTACCAGACAAGTTGTGGCGTAGAACTATCGAGCTTTTCTTGATTGCCGGTGATATACATTTAGGGGGTGATCTTCCAGCGGTAGGTGATATGGCGTGGCGATTGCGGTTAACTGAGGATGAACTTTCATTAGACCTAGAACAGCTAGAACGTGCCGGGATTATATCCAAAGACACTGATACATACACCGTTACGAACTTCTCCAAACGACAGGACAAAGTAAGTAACGCTGATAGACAATCTCGTTACAGGGGTAGAAAACGAACTGAGTTACTTAGTGGTGACGACAATGAGACTATTAAGTCACAAGACAGTAACGATGATGTTACGACACGTAACGCAGATACAGATACAGATACAGATACAGATAAGAAAGATAAAGAACAGGGCGCAAACAACGCGCCGGTTAACTTCTCTGAATGGCTAATAGCACTCGATGCACCAAAGTCCATTGGAGAGAAAAACGGTATCGCTGTCTTACTGAGAATGGGACAGGCTTTATATACCAACTTCCCCAAAGCGGACAAGAGTATTTATGGGCGCATAGGGAAAATGTCAAAGAAGTCGGGCACACCCGCTTCATTAGCGAAAGTATTATGGGACTATTCAAGCACACCTATGGCTATTCCGTTGGACTATTTGACCAAGGTGATTAACAGCCCTGGTAAATATAAGCCAAACCAGCCCGTGCCGCAGCAAGCGAAGGCGGTGAACGGTATGGACCCGACAGAGTTCTTCAAGAAGGGGGCGTGATGAATGTTTATAAAGTTGATCTATTCAGCGAAAAGGGCAAGGGTGAAAGATGGACGGTGGAGGGAGCATCACAAAGCGCGGCAATCGGGCGGGCGTTTAGGCGCAGTTGTCACAATAAAGCAGATAGTGCAACTGTGACTTGTCGCATAGTCGAAAAAAACACAACTTACGTTCAGTATAAACGCGATCATCCGAAAGGCGAGTGATGGAAACTAACACCATCCCTCGCAACCTGGAAGCCGAAGGCGCGGTCATCGGCAGTATGGTGATTGACCCTGAGTGTATCAGCGACGTGACGCTTGAGGTTGGAGCGAGTGACTTCTATCTGCAAAAGTCACGGCTGATGTTCGAGGCGATACACGCTCTGTATGAGCAGGGAAAGGCGGTTGACTTCCTCACGATAAAAGATCAGCTTGAGAAAACGAACAACCTTGAAAAAGTGGGTGGTGAGATGTCACTATCCGAAACACTTTTGATTGGATCATCCGCATTGAACGCAGTACATTATGCGCGTATCGTACACGAAGCGGCGATGCGTCGGGCGCTTATCGATTCAGCGTCAAAGATAGCGAAACTGGCATACAACGAGGACTTGCCGATGGCTGATGTTATCGGGCAGGCAGAGGGCGCGGTATTCGAAGTCAGGAGCGGACAACGACACGATAGGCTATTGAACATCAATGACGTTGTGGCAAATGTGTCAGAGCGATACGAGGCGATTGAGCGCGGTGATATACCGGCTGCAATCTCAACGGGCTACACGGACATTGACAAGTATATGACAGGCTGGAGGCGTGGCGAATTGACGCTTATTGCTGCCCGTCCTGGCATTGGCAAGACGGCGCTACTTACGAATATGGCTTTGAAGTCTGCGAAGGCTGGACACGGCACATTGTTTATCAGCGGCGAAATGGCAAAAGAGGCGCTAGTTAAGAGGATGATACAAGCCGCCGGTGTTGAGAACTTCCCGGGATCACACTCTAAACCCGACTGGGCTGGTATCTATGGCGAGATGGCATCGTTCACAGACTTGCCGTTATGGATAGACGACACACCAAACCCGTCAGCGTTGGACATCAGGGCGAAGGCGATGCGGTTGTCATCACAGCACAGGATTGACCACATCTTTGTGGATTATATCCAGCTTATGAGGTCCGGTCAGCGTATCAAAGAACGCTACTTGGAAATAGGGCAGATATGCTTAACGCTGAAACAGGTAGCACGTGAGATGGATAACAGTGTCATAGCTGCATCACAGTTATCACGACTAGCCGAGGGGGTAAGACCGACACTCAACGCCCTCAAGGAAAGCGGAAGCCAGGAAGAACACTCTGACAACGTGATATTCATTAACAGGGAACGTGAAACAGACCCAGACGTAAAATGCTTTGAAGCTGAAATTATTATTGAGAAACAACGGAACGGTCCAACAGGCACGGTGAAACTGGGCTGGTATCCATCACGTGTAAGTTTCGTACCGATAGCACAAGGGGGATTGTATGATTAACCAGGCATTAGCACAGACTAGGGACGTGATCAACGACAGGCCGAAGCCGAAAACGCACATGGAGATTTGCGAGGACGGGCTGGCAGAGGCGCGTGCGAAGGGTGATGAGCGCGTTGTGGACTTTTGGGAGCGCAGTATCGCCGCGCTGAATAGGAGGGAGTGATGACGAAGGATAACGCAGAGCGTGTACAGAAGGTTATCGGCAAATTCGTGGAACGTCTTGAGTGGTCAACCTCGTCTCTTGCGGACTGGGCACAAGAAATGTTATGTGGCTATGTATTGGTTCTCGTGAACAAAGCAGAGCGGTGGGGTGCAAAGAAGGAACGGAAGTCGCACCGCCCATGTATTCATTGTCCGGCGTGTGGACGGTTGATTGCTCTTATTCCACTTCCAGAGATGAATCGTGAGCCGCAACCACCATTTGACGTTGAGAAGGTGAAGGGGCTATTGCATGACATGTTCCAAATGGCTTATGGGTCTGTTCATCCAACTGGTGAATTTATTGATGACTACGAGATAAAGATTGGACAGTTTTCATTGGCGCAATTAGACCACTGGGCACACCACTATTTAGATGTTTTACACGAGCTAGGCATAGACGATGACTAAATGCAAACTAGCCAGGGACTTCACCGTCGAGGCGTGCCCGCGTGATGACATCACCGGCGTGCCGATGTTCAGACACGGGGCGCGGTTCCAATGGTCTGAGATACCGATGATGCTCCTATACGGCACATTCTCCACGGGTAGCCTGCTGCGGCAAGATGGCGATCTATACGTGGTCGTGGGTGGCGTGATACACCGGGTCGAGGATGATCCGGCGTTCACCGTTGAGTTGAGCAAGATTACACATAAGAGTAAGCTGGTTAAAAGGGGGAGTGATGAACGAATCAGTCGTAGAGACACCACAGGAAAAGAAGGTACGACAGTATCAAATGATGGTTGACACTGGCTGTGAGCCGGTGGACATGTACAAGCAGTTATTAGTTGCGGCGAAGCGTAAGCTTGAGGGGGTGTGAGAATGAGGTACGGAAAATATACGCTAGATTTGTATTGCGATAATCGAGCACGCAGATATTCATCCGGCGACATTCACAATAACAAAGATTGGCCCGTTCAATATGTTTCTGAATTAGGGTCTACTGCTAGGGCGATGGCGCGTAGAGATGGATGGTTATTAGGGAAAAACAAAACGCTATGTCCTTTGTGTTCAGGAAAAAGGGAGGTGTAAGAGATACTACGCGTTGACATGTTAACGCCTAGGTGTTGGAAAAGTTACCCCAACGAACACTAGGCAGGCTTGAATAGAAACACCTAGAGGTGCGGACGTTCAAGCCCCGAATTGAGAAAAACGGGGGGCTGGCAGGGGTGTCAGCTCCCCATCAAAAAGGAGATGTGATGGAATTTGTAAAGTATCCGCATATTGAGCGCATTGGTAGCGATGATGTAGAGGGAATACTAGAAGGCACATGTTATGTGTTCCCTAAGATTGACGGTACTAACGCAAGCGTTTGGCTTGAGGATGGTGTTTTAAATTGTGGTTCAAGACGAAGGGAGTTATCACTTGAATCTGATAATGCTGGATTCTGTGCCTATATTGATAAATTCCCATTTGCCTTATCTGATTTGCTAGTCGCAAACCCAACATGGACACTGTATGGTGAGTGGTTGGTCCCTCACACGCTAAAAACGTACAGGGAAGATGCGTGGCGTAAGTTCTATATATTTGATGTGTTTGACAACTTAACGGGTAAGTTTGTACCGTATGACACCTACGCTCTGATTCTGGATGAGCACGATTTAACCTATATTCCTCTGATGGTTTCGGTTGATAACCCAACAGAGGAATGGTTAACAAAGAAGCTGGATGCAAACACTTATCTTGTAGAGGATGGCAAGGGATACGGTGAAGGAATAGTCGTTAAGAATTATGACTTTGTTAACGGATACGGCAGGACAACGTGGCTCAAGTTTGTTAGAAATGAATTTAAGGAACATCACGGTAAAGAATGGGGTGCGCCTAACGTCTCTATGAAGAATGGTGTAGAGCAAGACATAGCATCAGAATATATAACCGCTGGTCGCGTTGAGAAAGTTGCAGAGAAGATGCGCGAATCTGGATCGGTGAATAGTCGTAGGATTCCTGAACTTCTTAGTCGCACTTGGAATGACATTATCTCGGATGAAATGTGGGATATTCTTAAACGATATAAAAATCCGACCATTGATTTCAAGAAATTCAATCGATGTGTGATAACCGAGATTAAACGTGTCTATCCTTCGCTATTTGGCGGCTAACCAATGACTGATAAATTTAAACGCCGGGACGCGAAACGGCGCAATCGTGAGAAGCAACGGCTGATGCGCGGGAACCGCAGCGTGTTCGACATGGCGCGGAGTATCGGCAAACGGGCACGGCTACGGCGCAACAGGTTCATACGCACAGGCACGATGAGGGAGAGGGGACGATGATTCACTGGATTAAGTCCGTTTATCGATATTTGCTTGCGCGTATTCTACCGAAGCCAACTGATACCAGCGTGATACCACCAGGAATATATTGCTATTCTAAGACCAAGAAGCTATACAAGAATGACGGTATGCCATACCACAAACTATTGGACTTGTGCCCGTATTTGATACGCAATCCGTTTAGGCGGTATCAGTCTAATGGCTATTGCCGATTTATCAACGCTGGTGACTGGCAGAGGGATGGAACGGGGATTCTGTGGGATCAATGCAAAGAGTGCGGGGGGAATGATGACTAAACGAAAGCAGAGCAAACTTGAAGCTGAGTTTTCGTTGGCGTGGCGCATATACGGAACCGGGGTTACGCCTCTATGTGAGCGCACCTTTGCAGCAAGCATCGGGCGTAGATGGCGGTTTGACTTTGCTTTCCCTGGTCAGATGGTAGCGGTTGAAATTGACGGGGGACAGTATGCCTATCGTGGCGGCAGACACAACACCGACGAAGATCGGGACAAGCTGAATCACGCCGCGTGTCTCGGTTGGCGAGTTCTCAGGTTTAGCGGGTCGATGCTGAAAGACCCCGAGCGCGTGTGCCAGATAGTCAGATGGGCTTTGGGCGAAGAACCTACGACCAACAATCAGAAGTTGGCACGGCATTTGATGAAGGGGGGATGATGAAATCCGCAATAGTTACAAGTTCGCTGAAAATGATAGAAGCGACGGACATAGAGTTTTTTAGAGATAGCGATGATTACGGGTATTGCTTCGATGCACGGTGTCCAGTATGCAAATGCGCTATAAGGGTATGCCAATTTGGGATAGGCGAATGCGACTGCGGGTATGCATGGCAAATAGCGATTTCTATTTACGCGATAGTTAGGGAGTGACATGAGCGATCTAGTCGCAACGGAACGGGCGGCAAAGATAGCATTTGAGCTGGCTTTGGGTGAGTATATGACGACGCAACAGGCGGCTGACTTTATGGGCGTGTCGTACAGTTGGGCATTGAGAATGCTCAGACAGTTGATGGACGTTATACCGATAACGTTTGACGATCCGCAGCCACCGTTGGAGCGTTATTGGTTTGCAACAAAAGACTGCAAAAAGATTCCACTAGGCGAGTGACGTTGGGGGACAGGTACAATGGTATAATAAAGGAGTAGGTATGTTTATGCTTCAAGTAAAAGAGGAGCGTTTATGGACTTTTCATTCGATATAGTTTGGGTTGCGGCTTTAATCGTCGGCATTGTCGAGGCTGCAAAAGAGTTTGGATTTAAGAAACCACGCATTTTAGCATGTGCGTTAGGTTTCTTTTTTTATGGGCTGTCATTCGCGTTGGACCAGGTGCTCATACCAGAACCGGCTCACATTTGGATTAAGCTGGTTGTGTATTCCGTTTCGGGTGCAGTCGCAGCTATGGGCTTCTTTGACCTCATTAAACGCGGAGAATAATGAGCCAGTCTAATAAAACTACCACAATATATCCGCTAACATATACGCAGTATCCTGGTGAGAATTATCTGAGCGGTGCGACAATTTCACTAATACAATATTATGTACCAGTTAAACCGCGCGAGCAGATCCTTAATGATATATTCACCGAATATGAGCAAGCGTGGAAGGAACTGGCAGATTTATGACACTCCAGAATCCATCATTCGAGGACGGGTGGGGCACAGACCTTCTCACTGGCAACCAAATACCGCACGGCTGGAAATTGGCATGGTCGTCCTGTGGGGTGCAGTTGAAAGCGTCAGGGGATGGGGAGGGTGACACAGAGGATTATGTTCTTTGCTCTCCTGAATGTGTGCATAAACTTAGTTGGCAGTTACCACCTGATGAACAACTGGGCGGTGATGATGCCTTAATCCTTGACGGTGACGCAACATACAAGGTGTTCGCCGCACAAGCATTCAGGGCAACATTAGCGCAATCATTCGACGTAGCGAAGGGTGCAACTTGTCGCATCACAGTACCAGTCCAGACGCACGGACAGTTGCAAGAGGACGGTACACCCTACAACATTGACACCGGCGCGGCTTATTGGCGTGTAACGGTTAACGGGAAGTCAAGCGACTGGCTGACGTTTGTATCGAACTTTGACGATAGATCGTGGGCAAGTTACAGTACAATATTTACAGCAGACACCGGCGTGGTTGACGTGTTCGTTGAGTTTGAAAGTCACACCGTTGCCGGTATTGACTTCTTCATTGACGACGTGAAATTCTCAACAGAGGGCGGTGATCCTATCTCTGAATGTCGGGGCAAGCCACGGGTGCAGTATGCGAGAACTTATGTGCTCCTACCACAGGACGCTACAAGCGAACAATTCCAGTGGGTTGGCGATTATTCACACGCACAACGCTGGACTATTGGCTTCTCCGCTGATGACGCGGGTATAGGTGATTTGGATGATAGAGAGGTCGTTGCTTGGTGGTTTTCTCCAGACAGTTGGGAAAGCGAAGAATCATTAGACGACTTTTTCGCAGAACATTATCCAGGCGTTGAAGTTGTTCACATGTATTCAGATGTTACGCCGCCACCGATAGACCCGCCACCCATTGACCCGCCAACAGGGGGAGAGCCTGAGAACTTCGTGCCGTATGGATGCAAGACATCATTCCACGGTATAGGTGACGACGGTATAACGAGCTTCCAGCAGGCATTGATGGAACGTGGCGCATCACTTCCAACGGCGAAGGCGGTGCAGGATATTGGATGGCTTGAGCATATCAAACTGACAGACGACCAGACACGGACGGTTGCCCGGTTCATAGATGACGGGCAGGGTAGTGGAAGCCTCGAAGGATTTGACAGCACAAAAGATTATACGTGGCAAGCTGAAAAGCGTATGTATGAGCTTATGCCGCTATGGTCGCCGCACCGTGACTATGTGGACTATTGGGAGATCGTCAACGAACAAGACCCGAACAGCCCAGAAGGACATGCAACCATCGCCCGTTTCTTCATTAGGGCTATGGAAATTGCAGAGCTATGGGGCTATCAACTGGCATTATTCAGTTATTCAATGGGCGTACCAGAACCTCACGAGTGGGACGCAATCGCACAGACGGGCGTATTTGAACGGGCGGCACAGGGCGGTCACGCTATTAGTTTGCACGAATATGGTGAGTGGCCCCGTGACCAGATTAGTTTGCTAACCCGTTACCGCTACGTTTACGAGACACACATATTACCGCGTGGGCTGGACATTCCCTTGTTTATCACAGAGGCAGGCGCACACGGTTTCGATCCCAGTGAGTACACCGACGCGCAGATGATAGAACAAATGGTGGCGTATGACCGTGAAGTTTCCAAAGACCCGTATGTGGCAGGTGTCCACCTGTTCACAGTAGGCGGGTTTGGTTCCTGGCCTCAGTATCGTGATAGGTGGGTGGAGCTGTACCCGCAATTCGTTGATTACGCAGTGAGCGTGAAGGATAGGGCTAATGGCTAAACACGCAGACACTTGTACAGAAGTATTCCAAGAATCTCTCAAGCAATATGATGTTGGAATTTCAAACTATGACCTTTGCGCCGAATATGATTGTATGGTGAAAACAGTAGAAGAAAGTCAAGATACACCAAAGCGATACACGTATGAAGAATATCAGAGGGTGTTTTATCCTAAACGATGGAAACGGGAGCAAGAAAGGAAACTTACACCTTTTGAGTTGGGTCAAGAAATTGCAGATAAGACTATTGAGAAATTACGCAAGGAACTAGAGAATGGATAACAAAGGTCCGTGCATTCTATACTTCACCGGCGCTTCGTGCCCTAGCTGCGCGGCACAATCCAGAGCTATGTCACACCTGGATTTTACTATTCAGCAGGCAATCCAGAAAGTCGATGTTGACGCGAATCCAGGGATGGCAGAGATTTACGAGGTGATGTCACTACCCACCACAATGATAATGGACGCTGATGGTGAAGTGAAGCACATTAACTATGGCGTGGCAAGCACAATGAAACTAGCAGAACAGTGGAAGTCAGTTAAAGGATAAGATGGATAAAAACAAAGACGAATATCACGAACCCGTTATACGCAACCACGGCAGCATTACCGAACTCACGCAGGACGAAGGACTACCTCCTGATGAGTGGGATTGCTTTTCATAATGTCATTAACTGTACCTGTAACCTGGAACGGTGTGGATTATATCTGCACGCTCAAGACGGTTGAGGATGCGTGGGCATTCCCGGTGGGGCATCACCAGCAGTACCCGCCAGAAATGTGGTATGTCTCGTATGTGCATTCTCTTGACGGCAGCCTGAACAACGGGCACAAGCACAGCGGGATTGATATAAACATTGACGTTCCTCCACGCGGCGATTTGGAGCGTACCCTGGGTTTATCGGTCTATGCCGTCGCTGATGGAATGGTGACGTATAGCACGGATTCCTGGTCAGGTGTGCCGATGTTGGTTATTGCTGTATTGCACGAAGGGCGTCCGCTGTGGATCCGATACGGGCACATCATCCCTTGCGTGATGCTTGGCGAAACTGTGAAGTCAGGTGACAGACTGGGCACGTTTGCAGATTGGGGGCAATCGCTATCTAAAGGCGACCACCTACATTTTGATATGTGCCTTGACGAAATAAAACGCGACTGGTTGACACCGAAACGTTGGGTTGACCCTGTTGAATATCTCAAGGCGCATTTATCACCGGCGCGTGTGGATGCGATGGTCGCAAAGGGGTAGAGATGACAGGAGCTATAAACCCGATACGTCGTCACCATATACACAGGATTGAGGGCAAGTATTCTGAGCAGATCAAAGATAGCTTTCATAGAGGGTGGCACAACATACGCGGTCAAGGTAGATGGTGGAAGCGTTGTTTGTCCAAAGCCAGACGGCGTGATGCTAGGTTGAAACTTAGAGGGCATAAGGGACAGCCAACAGCGCATTGGGAAAGTACGGTTAATTATAGGGCTGATTGAAAATGATGGTCGCGAAAGGATAGGGATGATATCAAAGCTAAAAAGCAGACGTGAAAAGTTGGAAGATTTGGCAGAGTTAGAAGCTGTTGTCAAGCGTGCAAAGGATGGTGCGTTGTTGGTAACGTCGAAAGAAGGTGGAGAGATTTACAAATTTATATGTCCTATTTGCAAAAAAGAGTACGATGATTCTGGCGATGATGTTATTCAAGTGGATTATGAGTGGTTTTGTCGTGATTGCTATTACTATGTCAATATTCTTGTCGAAGAAAAGATTAAAGACATGAGGCGCGATATAGTAAATTTGAACAGGTATATCGGCGAATTGTGGAATAGGGAATGAAGGAATATTATGTGCAGGCGAATTGAATTGGACGAAATCGAATATCCAGAACGCATTGAGGCGATTGACTTGCAACAACTAATGGACGCTATTCACCGCTTGTCATACGACCTTGAGGCAGTGTTGGAAGAATTGAAAACGGGGCAACCGGACTTTGTTGGATGATCGACGCAATATTTGACGGGTTCAGAATTTATACCGTGCTGTTATCGGTATCAATATCTGTCCTACTGTTCAGGTTTTGCACCCGCACAACGCGATACAAGGGCTTTTCGATGATAGGCGCTATCGTGCCGCTGGAGTGGGTTTTGTTCTACGCATTGAGAGCATTGGACGCGCTTGAGCCAATAGCGTTGAATGCAATGTCGATTCTGATTACGGCTCAAACACTG